>Ga0310786_10000235_pt1 | contig 93157 bp, 105 predicted proteins | sample AusTroGonzalo_MG_FD_203881 | JGI IMG/M metagenome (GOLD analysis project Ga0310786, IMG submission 203881) | Bovine rumen microbial communities from tropical cattle in Woodstock, Queensland, Australia - Gonzalo_03 (v2) (version 2) | ecosystem: Host-associated > Mammals > Digestive system >... | reverse complement strand
AATAAGATTGCCGCTGAAGCCTTAAAGATTGTTATTAATGCTATTTTTGGAAAGTTTGGAAGTGATAAATTTATGTTGTATGATAGAATGTGTCTACTTCAAACTACCTTAAATGGTCAATTAATGATTCTTATGGTTATTGAAGAACTTGAACTTAATGGTATTCATGTCATTTCTGCTAATACAGATGGTATTATTGTCAAAATCCCTAATGATAAATTTGATTTATTCCATAAAATAACTGATGCTTGGTGCGAGTCAAATAAAATGGGTGCTGACTATGAAATATATGATACTCTTGTTAGTAGAGATGTGAATAATTATATGGTTCTTCATAAAGATGGTAAAGAAGAATTTAAGGGTGCTATGAACCCTAAGCAATATATTAAAGATTTGCAAAAAGGTTATGATATGCCTATTGTAGCAAAAGCAGTATATAATTATTTCATTCATAATATTCCTGTTATGGAAACTCTTATGAATCATAAAGATATACTTGATTTTTGTAAGACTCAAAATGTAGGAAAACAATTTGATGTTGTTTATGACAAAGTTGAAAACAATAAAGTTATCACTGTTAAAAGTCAAAGACATGTTAGATTTTATGTTTCTACAAAAGGAGTTATAATACAAAAACAGCATCAAATGACTGAGGCTAGGTCTAAACTTGCTTCTGGTTTACCAGTAATTATTCTTAACTCTCTTGATGATAAACCTATTGAAGAAAGAAATATTAATTATAAGTATTATTATGAAGAAGCATATAAACTAATTAATCCAATTAAACTTGGTATAAGTCAAGCACTTAAACCAAATGCTACAAGAAAAACTGTGAGTGGTAAAGTTCTTCTAAAGAAATATGCTCACGATTATTTAACTTTATTCGATAATGATGAAGAATGAAAACTATTGAAAATCTTTTTGTAAATGCTATTGAACATTGGCGAGTTAATAAAGGTGTTGGTACTGCAATTATACCTTCAACTGTCGATGATAGATATTTAATTCTTGGCATTCTACAAGGAATTTATAATAAAAGTCCTTCGACAAAAGTAAATATAATTACTAGTGATTTTGTTGAACGAGCACAAATTGTTGATTTTATCACACATCAGGGTGATGAAAATGATGAAGAATTTGTAAAATTATTAGATAGTAAGAATATTAAAGTTCTTACAGAATCTTTTGTTACTAAGATGGATAATTATTATCCACCAATGTTATGTGTTCTTTATCATTCAAAGAAACTTGATGAAGATATATTTCAAAAATTTCTTCGTTCTAAATTTAAACTTGTTGTAATTAATAATAGACTTTCTGTTCAAGATATGGGTACATTATATAAATATTGTACTATTCTTGAAGATTTTAAACAAGAAGATATTGAACAACTTCGACTTAGCTCCCCTGTAGAAGAGGAGTTTGTGCCAATTACCATTAAAGAAGATAGTGAACAATTAAAACTTTTAAAGTATTATAACAAATATATTGAAACTTCACTTAACATATTTGGTAATTTTGGTATTATGGATCAATGTCGAGTTGGTAATACTTCTTTGAATATTTCTGCAATAGAAGTCTGTTATCAAATTGCACAAAATAATGGTTGGTCTGACGCTCTTGATATGTCTTTTGAATATAATAGACAAGTAGATGAATTGTATAATCCTAATCATCTACATGATAGAGCAAAACAAACTTATGATATAATTAGGAATAGATGTAATTTCTTATCTGATTTTGATGATAAACTAGAAAAAGTATTAGAAATAATAACTGCTAATCCTGATGCTAAAGTTCTTGTTATCAATAAACGTGCTGATTTTGCAAATAAAGTTACACAATATTTAAATAATTGTTCTGAAGCTGATATTTGTGGAAATTATCATGATAAAGTTGAAAACATTCCTGCTTTAGATATGAGAGGTAAGCCTATACTTTATAAAAGTGGTGTTAAGAAAGGACAACCTAGAGAGCTTGGTGCTCAAGCACAAAAGACATTATTTGAAAGTCTATTTAACAATGATAATATAAGAGTGCTTAGTACAAATAATGCTCCAGATAAAACACTTAATATTAAAGTAGATATTATTATAATTACTTCTTCCCAGTGTGAAAATGTTGAAAATTATCTTTATAGATTATCTAAACTTGATGTTTCTTCTCCCCTGAAAGTATATACACTATTTGTTAAAAACTCATTAGAGGAAAAGAAATTGGAGGAAAGATTGGAAACTGAAACGCACAAAATAGTTAAGAAATTTGAAAATCAGATAATAAGTGAAAATAATTCCGATTTTATTATTGTAGATTGAAATAAATGTCGTATATTTGCATCGTAAAACAATTAAACGCTCTTTGACTTAATGAACGATAATACAAAACCTAATAATGGTGGTGGTAGTCGTGCATTGACTACAAGACACAATGAATTTAATTCTGGTTTTGGTGTTCTTAATCTTCTTGATGAAAAGCAATTAGCAAGTGCTGAAACTTTTCTAAAGAGATATATACAAAGTGATAAAAGTGGTATTAAATCTGTTCAAGATGGTTTAGCTATTCTTGCACGTGCTCAAGATTTAAATCTTCCTTTTTCAAGTTGTACCGAACATATCCATGTTATTAATGGCAAAACTGGTGTTGATATTCATATAGTTAAATCGTTATTGCTAAGGGCAGGAATAACTTGGGAATGCACTAAAGATTATGTTCCTCAGTATCAGTATACTGATGGCAATACGATTTATCTAGAAACACAGATTCCACAATATTGTGTTAAGTGTCGTACTGCTAAAGAAGCTTTAGAGGCTACAAAAGATGATACTGTTGGTATTTATCCAGTGCAATGGTTTACAGACCTAAGTAATAGAATTTATAACGAATTTGAAGTATCTGATAAATGTGAAAAAGCTATTAATCGTATTCATGCACAAAAGCTTGCTGCTGAAGGTAAATTTCCTGTTATAAGAATACCTGCTCAGCCTATAGATTTTGTTACTGAATATAAGTTTACAAGATATTTCAATTTGGGGAATGGTAAAGAACGAGTAATGCAAGTTATAAGTCATTTTAGTTATACTGAAGCACAAACTGCTGATTTATTTACTAAAGATACTTATAAAAAATATGCTCGCATATTGATTGGTCATCGTGCCTTCACTTTAGGTGCAAGAGATATTGGTGATGATGTTCTGATGGGTTGTATGGAAAGTGGAGAACTTAAAATAGTTGAAGGGGTTGACCTTGCTCCTTCTGACTATGAAATTATTGAGGAAACTCAAAATTAAGGTAAAAATGAAATTCGTTGTTCTAAACAACATATTATTAATTTTCTTATTTATTAATTTTTAAAACCAATTAAAGTTATGAAAACTGGTATTAAATTCGGTGGATTTAGTGTAATGAACGCAGGTCAAAAATCATCTACTATTAATGCTCTCCCACAGCTGATTGCAAATAGTACTCAGGGTAAGTTTATGATTACTTCTGCAGTTTCTAAGGCTCTTGGTATTGCAGTAGGTGAGAATGTTATGTTTATCAATAATGCTCAGACTATTGAGCAACTGATTCAGAATAAGGCTGATGATATTGTTGCTTATGCTGCTGAAAACAATATTGATATTAACTCTGTAGAGGGTCAGCGTCAGCTTCTTGAAGACCTTACTGTATATGCTATTGCAAAGGGTCTTAAGAAATATGATGATAAGGGTAATCCTATCATGGCTTCTGTTCGTTTCACTAAGGAAGATAAGGAGAATTTTATTGCTGAACATGGTAAGGAAATTCTCGATGCTAATCGTGATGCTCTTATTGAGCGTAATGGTGGTGTAGACGCAGATGATGATACTCTGATTGCTCTCATCTCAGTTGATGATGTTGAATCTCCTAAGTATCATGATGCAGAAGGTTCTAAGACTGCTACTACAGGTACTGCTACAGGTATTGGTTGTCCTCTGAACTTTACTGATACTGCTATTTGGAACAAACTTAAGGCTGACCTTGGTGAGAACAAGACTAAGAAGAATCGTGTATTTAACGTTCTTCTTGACACTCCAATCCAGTGTGAGTATCGTGGTGAAGCTTATGTAGCTTATCCTATTGAGTTTGTTGAAGATAATGACCCTATCGTTCGTGGCGAGAAGAGTGAATAATTTAGTATCAATCACGTTTTCTTAAAACTGTCGGGGATGAGTGAATAACTCATCCCCTTTATTGTTTTATAATCATTTAAAAACTTAATTAAGTTATGGCAACAGATGCGAAAGAAAATGTAGCAGGAAGTGCACAACCTGCTGCAAAGAAAGTTAGGAGAGGTATTAGTAATGAAACTAGAGCCGTTAGTCAGCTTAAATTTCATGAGAAAGATGCCGCACAAAATGGTTTGTTTATCGGTCATCTTCACGCAGTTACTGTAGAATGGAGTGAGGGTGGTGATAGTTCTTCATTTAATGGTATTAAAGTTCCACGTCTTCAATTCCATTTTGCATCTAATCATGCAAATGAAGCAGAAATGCGTCACGTTTATCAAACTCTTTTCCCTGTTGAGTCTAGTGTTGATACTATTCCTGGAGGTCAGAGTGAATGGCGTGTTAATAACGTATTTGCTTGGATTAAGCACATTCTTGATGTATTCTATCTTAAAGGTCGTAAACTGACTGAACAAGAAGAAGATGCTCTTGAATTGCCATTTGTTGATTATGATGATGAAGGTAATTTTGTAGTTATTGATTCACAAGAAGTAGTTAATGGTTATCGTTCATTATTTGATAATGCAGCAGCAATGCTTAATGGTACCTTTAATCTTGCTGATGGTGAAACTGCAAAGCCTTGTTTCAAGACTGCTGATGGTAAGTTTGTTCCTTGTTGGATGAAACTTCTTCGTGCTAAGAAAGTTAAGAATGCTTGGAAGAATGTTGCTTCTGGTAATGCAGCAGGTGACCTTTCATTTGACTTTATTGGTGCAGGTGCAGTAGAACTTCAAAAAGGTAACAATCCTCCAACAGTTCTTCGTCTTGATTTGTCTAAAGAAAGTATTACACCAAAGGAAGTAGCTAAAGAACCTACTATTGGTGGTCCTGGTGTTCCAGGTATGCCTCAGTTTGGTAATGTAGTTGCAACTGGTGGTGTAGCAGCTGCAGGTCCTAATGGAGCCTTTGCTGAAGCAGGTCAAGGAGATATGCCATTTTAATATATAAGAACTCCTGAAAAACGTAGAGGGATAAGTTCTTAAATAAGGCTTATCCCTCTATTTTTTTTATATCTTATGAAACGTACAATACTTACTAATACTCTTACTAAAGAATATATAGAATCTAAAATAAGTCAAGAACTTATAGTTTCTAAATATTTAGATATACCTATGGAAACAGTTGAATATTGTATTAAAAACAATGCTCTTATCACCTCTGTATTTAGAGACGATGATTTTAATAAAAGTATGGGTATTCAATATAATATCAAAGGTAGATTAAAGGTTAGGGATTTTGGTGGTTTTGGGTTTTTTGGTGATTGCTACGATTGTGTTGGTTATGTATTAAGTATTGTATATGAACGTAAGATTGAACCTAATAATAAACAAGACTTTTACTTTATTCTTAAACATATAGCTTATACATTTTCTGACATTATTGATGGAAAGGAAACTGACCCGAATGTTCAAATAACTATTCAAAATGCTATTGTTAAAGGAAAATCTAGAAGAGCTATTATTGAAATAGTACCTAGAAGTTGGAATCAACAAGATAAAGAAGTGTGGGGTAAATGGAATATTAATTTGAATTATCTTAATACACACTTTGTAATTCCTGTTGACCAATATTATATCAACCGTGGTGTTGATACTGTTCCTAAATATTATTATTCTAAAAAAGACCCTTGTTATGCTTATACAATAGGACAAGATAAACATGGTATATATCTTTTTAAACTTTATTTTCCTCTTAGAAATAGAGAAAAACAGTTAAAATTTATTACTAATTCTAATGTTCTAGAAGGTCTTTTAAATCTTGAACTTGATAATTATGATTATATACTTATTACTAAGTCTAGTAAAGATAGATTAAGCATAGGTAGTCATCTCTTTGCATATCCTCTCTACGGGGGGGCTAGCAATGAAAAACTGAATATTGGTATTATTAATTTACCGAGTGAAAGTTATAATCTTAAACAAAATGAATATAATTATTTAGCTGGTAAACTTAAAAGTACTGGTATGATATTAAGTCTTATGGATTTTGATAGGACTGGTAGAAAATGTGCTAAATATCTAGAAGAAGTATATAACATACCATATTTATTTATTACTAGAGGTGAATTAGGTCTACCTAATCTTAAATGTAAGGATTTTGCAGACCTTCACGAAAAGTTTACAAAGGAAGAAATTAATGTATTTATTAAAGATACTCTAAAGTATGTAGAACTTAAATTCAAACAAGACAATGAAGACAGTTATTTTGACGACGATTTCCTCACCTCGAGTAATGTGCCATTTTAGTGATGGTAAAGCTCGTAAAGCATTCTATATTGCAGAGATTGATGAAAGTGTTGAAGAACTTATAGAAGATAAACACGTTGATATAATTTCACTATCTATTAATGAAAAAGTTATAAAGATTCCTAAAACCAGTATTTGTTTTTATGGTGAAATGGATTTCAAAACGGGTGGTGAAGATTATGAAACTATAAAATATAATGATGATTTATTTGCTGGTAATTCATCAATTATTCCTGCAAATTATAATTATGCTAATCATAGTTGTAGTTATGATGGTAATTTTAAAGTTTGGGAAACATTTAGACCTGAACTTATTGTACAATATTTTCATGGTCTTTTAGGAAAACCTAAAAGATGCGTTATTTTTAAGAGAACAATATGGTAGATTTAAGTAGTATAAATCAATATATGATTGAACTTGACGACATTGCTTTAAGAATGGTAGAAAATTCCATTAAAGAGAATGGAAGTTTAGAGGCTGCTTTTAGAAAGCAGCTTTTTTATTTAGATTGTTCAAGAGTATATGATAATGGTATGCGACCAATGCAAACTATTGGTTATCCGTATCGTAGAGAGATGAGTGCTGCAATTTATATTGCAGAACAAATGGAGGAAACTCTAAAAGAACAACTTTTACTTGAACTTATTGAACTACATCAACGTAATATTGAATATGAGAAACTTAATCCTCCTATTTGGTATGACGGTGAAAAGGGCAAAAAGAAGTTTGAGCAAGGACTCAAACAAAAGCTCCCCCGTAGAAAGAATGTTGATGGTAAGCCTAAACGTGAAACTGCTATTGAACGTAAGATTAGAGAAAAGAAAGTTAAACTTAGTCTTTTAACTGTTAATTTTAAACCTGTAAATTAAATGGATATTATAAATTTTATTGAAAAATATTGTGTTATAAAACATAATAATAAAACATCTAAAATTAAACTTACAGAAAGTCAAAAGAATTTTATAAGATTTTGTATTACAAATGGCTCTAAAAGAACGTATTGCAAAAAATAAAACAACAAAACAACTATCTATAAAATTAATTGCTAAAGCGTATAGTGGTAGGTCACGTTGTACAGATTGTCCTGTATACAAACGTAAAGGTCATATTTGTTGTTATGAAGATATGATCGAAGTTTGTGATTATGCTTTTACTAAAGGTTTTGTTTCTGGTGTTAAGTATCATAAAAAACAAATTAAAGAGAAAAATAATGATTAATTTATATAAACGTAATGCTCAAGGTAGACCACTTGTATGGTCTGCTAATGAAGTTATAGCATCAGATAGTCCTTTTGGTACTGTCAAGTATATAGATATATCATATGGAGTTGTTGGAGGACATCTTCATAAAGAAACTATTTCTATTACTAAAAAGAATGTTAACGAACTTCAAAGTAGAATTAATGCTAAACGTAAGGAAGGTTATAAAGAACTTTCTGAACTTAAAGATGGGTTAGATTCTTTTGATGCTAAAGCTATGGAAAATGGAAATCCAGGTAGTAATGCAGAAAAGAATTTAATTTATTATTTAAATACTTATCTTCCAAAATATTCTACTACTTCGGAAGGCTTTGTCCTTCCTATGCTTGCCAAAGTTCTTGAAGACAATAAACCTTTTGAGAAATTTGGTACATTTCTTGGTCAATGGAAAATCAATGGTCTTAGATGTCTAATTGGTGCTGAAAAGAATGAAGGTGATATGTTTAAACCTATTAAACTTACTTATCATTCTCGTGAAGGTCAAGATTGGACTACTAAAATGTCTTGGATGGATGATATTATTCTTCAAAAAATTAAGCAACCTCTTATTGATATAATGATAGAAGAAGGTGCTATGCTTGATGGTGAATTATATCTTCCAGGATATTCTGTAAACGATATTAATTCATTTGTTAAAAATCCATCTCTTCCTCAACATTATAAACTTCAATATTGGTGGTATGATATTGCTGCAGAAAATATGTCTGCCATTAGACGTAGTGGATTTATTCTTAGTAATAATTCTATTCTTATAAAAAGATTTAAAACTAAAGAAGAACATCTTAATAATAAACAACAATTTGTTTTATTGCCAGATTTTTGTATTACAAATATAAATAATGCAATGGAACATAGAGATAAGTTTATTGAATTAGGATTTGAAGGTCTTATTGTAAGAAATGAAGGTTCTGAATATCAATTTGGAAAACGTAATCAAGCTATGTTCAAATATAAGAAAATAGATGATGGTATGTTTGAAATTGTTGATATTAAATCTGATAAACGTGGTCTTCCTATCTATACTTTAAGAAACGATATTAATGATGAACTTTTTGAATGTACAATTAATATTTCACAAGATAAACAAAGAGAACATCTTAATATTAAACATCTTCTTATAGGTAAGAAAGGTCTTGTTGAATTTAGAGAAAGAAGTGGAGTTAAACAAGTTCCTTTCCATGCTAAACTTATAAAAATATTTATATAATGACTTGGAAACAAATTAAAGAAAAATGTACTATTGATATAGACATTGAAATAGTTAGTGAACTTTTTTCTAACGATTGGTTTTATTTTATACCTACAATAAAAGGTATGAAAACAAATAAATATTATGAAATAGAATTTGATTTTCTTACATTTTATTTGTATGCTAGTTTTAGTAAACATGAAGATGATTTATGAATTTAAGTGCTTATGATATTATTCCTGAAAAGATTAATAAAGATAAGACTTGGGTAACTCCTGATAATAAGATGTTACTTAGTCGAGAAATAAATAGAAGAAAATATGTTTGTATAAGTAAAAAATATAATCAAAATCTACATTGTAATGATTATTTTATAATTGTTCTTGATGATATACCTAATACGCAAGCTTATTCTCATACCAGAATTGATAATTATGGTAGAATGAAAATAAGATTAAATGCTATTTGGGAAGACAGTACACTAAAATGTATTACAAAAGAACAAAATATAAATATAACTCATATAGAAGGTGCAGATGATGGCGATATTTATCAACTTGATATTTAAGTTAATACCCTATCTGATAGAATGTGTCGGTAGGGTGTTTTCTTGTTCAAAAGTGAGATGATATGCCCTATAATAGCCCATATTTGGCTCATAAGTGGCTCTTCTCGCCATTCTTCTACGGGGGAGGTATATTTGCCCACCTGTTGAAAATATGTCCAAAATAAGCAAATAAAAAATTTACAAAAAGTTTGGTTATAAACAAAATATTTACTATATTTGCAGTCTAAAACTTATTAACTATGTTACTTAGATATAAAACTTATTTAGAAATTAAAAGTGCTTTGATTAAGTATTTTGTTGATAATCAAATTAAAGCTGATAGAACTAGACCAAAACAGTTCTATGTTGATTGTAAATTGTGTAGAAACCTTGAAGAAGCAAAAATTATTAATAAAATGTTTCTTGATGGTAACTCTACTATGCTTGACTTAATGGATAAAATTATTTTTATTCGTTATTCTTCTATTGATGCTCTCTTTGAAAATCCTTATGGTGATATTCAAAGACTTACTGGCAAAACTGATAAAGAAAAATGGAAATTCTTTAAATACTTCTATAAGATATGAGTAAATTTATTAAATTACATAATCAAGATAATATTATTTCGAGTTATATTAATTTGGATAATGTTGTAGAATTCGATGTAATAAACGATACTGTTACTATGACTAATGGTACAGTATATACTATTACATCTCAACAACAAGTAGAAAAAGTAAAAGAATATATACAAAATAATATGTTATGGTAGATGTTAGAGAAGTAGATTTTGTAACTAAAGATATAGATAACAATGATATTTTGCATCATGGTTTAAAAATCTATAATACAAAAACTGAACTTACTTGTTGTATTGATTTACATAAACCTTTTCCTCTTTTTTTTAATTTTAAAGTTATTAAACAATATCAAACTATTAATCTTAGAGATGACAGATAGTATTAAAGTAACAATACCAAGAACGCTATATAATAAATTAGTGCTTATTGGTATTATTGATGATACTGATGTAAGAAGTGTTAATGCTGGAAAGAGTGATTATTCTAAACACGTTATTCAACCTTGGAGTATTATCAAAGAGTATAACCTTAATTATTGGGATGGAGATATTATCAAACGTATTCTTCGTACTAAAGAAGGTGAAACTCGTGAATTGGATTATACTAAAATAATTCATATTTGTAAAGAAAGACTTAGACAAATTGCTGTTGAACAAGAAATAAAAAGAAACAATGAAGTACAAGAATAGACTTAAAACACTTGCTGCACGTATTAGTGGTTGGGATAAACTTTCTAATAGTGATAAACCTGCTTATAAAAAGCCTGGTAGTCAAAAGAAATAATATATGAAAGTATATTGTTTTACTAATAAAAATGGATATGCTGGAGGATGTGCCATAGTTATAGCAAATTCTCCTATGGAAGCATTAGGTGTATTGGCAAATGCAAATACATATAATCTTGAACAAACTGATTTAAGTAATTGTGAAGAATTAAATTTACTTATACCTGATGAATCTGTAAATAATCCAATACTTGTTACAGAACATTTTTATACTGAATAAATTATGGAACATATTTATATTCATCCATATGGTAGTGATAAAATGTTTCATGGTATTATAGATAGTAAAAAGAAAAAGGCTACAACTTATTGTAAACAACATGGTTTTGAACCTAATCTTTGTAGAATTATGGTTCTTAGTCAAGCAGTAGAACTTGTAGAAATTACAGAATAGTATGGAACATATTTATATTTTTGATTATAGCGCAAATGCAATTTATCATGGTATGATTAGAGAAGATGAAGATCCTGAAGATTTTTATGAAAGACATAATCTAAAGGGAGATAATTGCTTTAATTTAGTAAGTACTGAAGAATTAGAAATTCAAGAATTAGATTAAATATTATGATTTTAGTTAATTTTATACATGACTATAAAAGTTTAGATATTATCCCATATATTAATATAGATTGGGATGATGATACTAGAAAACGCGAAGTTAAAGCTAATATTAGTATTGGTTGGTTATTTTGGGAACTTAATTTTGATATTCTAAATGGAACTAATTAAACCTTCTTTTGAAATATGGGAACAAGGATATAAACTTGAAGATATTTGGTATCATATTGCTCGTTGTACAAGAGTTTGTTATCAATCCACTCCTAAAAATGATGGAGAAACAGATGAAGAATTTGTAAAACGTGTTATTCTTCGTAATGGTACTATAGAAAATTTTGAAAAACTTCATGGTGCTATGCTTGAACATGGTACGGTTTATCTTACTATACCAAAAGATAATGAAGAGGCTTATCATTATGGTTGGAATAACTATTCTAAAGTTGTTCAAGAAACTGGTGGAAAATATGATTATATAACAACTAATCTTAGAGTTATATATGAAAATGATTATCTTTACGATTTGAAATATATCTGTAATCCTACTGAATATCACATTAAACGATTTACAGTATCATTTACTACTAACATTGGAGTAACAAGAGAATTTAATCGTCATAGAGTAAATTCTATTGCAGAGGAAAGTACAAGATATTGTAATTATTCTAAAAAGAATGATGGTCAATTAAAGATTGGACTTCCCGCTTGGTTACTTGATGATGAACATCTTCCTTATCTTGAAGGACACGCTTTTGATGGAATTGGAGATTATGCTTCTGGTATTATTTCACAAGAAGATAATGAAATTGTAAACACTTGGTGTGATATGGATTTTTATCTTTGTGCTCTTACTTTTTCTCAATGGTGTTATAATATGCTTATTAGAAAAGGTTGGAAGCCTCAACAAGCTAGAGAAGTTCTTCCTCTTGCAACTAAATCTCAATTAATTCATACAGCCTTTACAGATGATTGGAAACATTTTCTTAATCTTAGAGCTGTAGGTGTTAGTGGTCCTCCTCATCCCAACGCTAAATTATTAGCACATCCTTTACTTAAAGAACTTAAAAATTATATTACAGAACTTGATTAAAGTTATATTATGAAACCAGATTTACAATGTTTCTTTGGACATCATCATTATAAAACTGTTGAAACCAAAGAATTAAAAAATGCTTATAGTATTACTATAGGTGTTGTTTATGTTCTACAATGTATTTATTGTGGAAAAATTAAAGAAAAAGTAGTTTATACTGACAGTAAATATTTACATTAAATTATGAATATTTTTGAAATTCAACAAGACCTTCTCTCTGTATTTGATGAAATAGAAGAAAATGAAGGCGAACTTACTCCTGAACTTGAAGAAAAGTTAGAAGTAACACAAGAAAACTTTAGAAATAAAATTGAATCTTATATTAATCTTATTAAGATTAAAGAAGGAGAACTTAATACTATTTCTAAAGAGATTGATAGATTGGAAAAATTAGCAGATTCTAAAACTCGACTTCAACTTAAATTGCAAAAGATTATTCTTGATGCTGTAAATAAGTTTGGAGATGTTTCTAAATCTGGTGCTAAGTTCTTTGATTATGGTACAGGCAAAGTTAGTATTAGAAAGACACAAGTTGTTAATACTAATGATGACCTTATCAAATTTATTGGTGGTACTTTCTTTAATGAACTTCTCATTAGAAAAGAACGTAACCAATTAGATGTTCTTGGTCCAATTACCAAAGAAGATATTATTTCTAATTTGGAAAATGAGTATCCACAACTTACTCAAGATGATTTGGAGAATATCAAGTTTACAATTTCTCTTGATGTAAATCTTAATGATATTGTAAATAATGAAGGGTTTGATTATATTAAAGAATGTATGAATATTTCTCCAAATTTCAAATTAGGAAGTAAAGTATCTAAGACTGATTTGAAAGCTAAACTTAAAGAAAATGGTTCTTGTGCACCAAATATTGCACGACTTGATTATAATGAATCTTTAAGTATTAAATAATTATGACTGTAGATGAATTAATTGATGCTCTTACATATGCAAGAGATACATATCTTTCTCCTTCTGCTCAAGTAGAAGTTAGAAATATACATCTTAAAAATCATCCTATTGGAGTTGTAACTGGTGTTAGAAACTTTGATGGTAACAGATATAAAATGATATTAGACTATGAGCCGATATAATAGAAATGGTTTACCTTGGGCAAGTGGACTTGGTGAAAATATAGAAGGTGTTAAAACATCTAGAGAAGCAATGGAAGAAGCAGGTCTTAACTTTATAGTTAAGAAATGTGAACTTGTAGCAAAAATGCCATTTAGTATAAATGGCAATAATTCCCTTAATGAAGAGGATGGTGATTTTGCATATAAAGGTCATATTTATCGTGATCTTCCAAATGCTTATGCTACTTATAGAACAGATATGGATGTTCCATTAGGTCTTGTTAAACAAAAATATGAAGTTGTTCAAAATATGGATGCTTTTACTTTCTTTGATGATGCTATTGGAGAGAATAAGGCTATTTGGACTAGAGCAGGATATTTTGGTCTTGGACATAAAATATTCCTTACTGCTAAACTTCCTATTGAAACTACAGTAAATGGAGATAAGATAGATAATTATCTTGTATTTAGTAATTCTCACGATGGTACTTCATCTGTAGATATTCTATTCTCTCCAATTCGAGTTATTTGTACTAACATGCTTAATAGTGCATTTGACTCTTCTAGTAGTCATATAAGACTTAAACATACTAAGAATGTAAATGAACGTATTCAAGAAGGTTCTCGTATTCTTAGAATTGCTTGTGAACATGCTAAAACAGCAGAACAACTTTATCAATCTCTTACTACAATTAAGATGAATGATGATGCTGTTATGCAATATATTGCAAAGTTAGTTCTTACTGATACTGAACAAGATACTTTGTTTGAACTTGCTGGTCGTCAAACAGATGAACTTGACAAGATTTATAGAAGATTGTTTGCTGTTGATTTTCTTACTATGGAAAGAGCAAAGATTTCTACTAGAAAAGCAAATCAACTTAAACAAATTTTTGAATATTATCTTGATGGTATAGGTCAGCAAAATATCACAGGTACTGCTTGGGGTGCATACAATGCTATTACTGGTTTTTATTCTAATGTAGCAAATCTTGAAGGAGAAAAACGTATGGATTCTCTTCTTTACGGTAATGCTAATAGGAATATGAATAGAGCATTAGTATTGACTAATGAATTTGCAGATGCTGCTTAAAATTATTATATTATGCCAGTTATGTTAGATTCTGCTAATAATATTATTCCACCAGACCATAATAGATTTAACTTTGTAGATTTACTATTTCTCATTGTTATCGTTGCTATTGTCTGTGGAGTAATTCAATATTGTAGTGCTAGGTAATGAGATGAGTGTTCCACTCTTCTACGGGGGAGCTGTTTTGAACCTATTAACGAGTTTAATAGTGCTCAAACGACCACCCCCGTAGAAGAAATGGATGGTAGTATTAGTGATGAAATTTTTATGTTAAATATCTATAAATATGTTTGATATATCAAATATTTTATGTATATTTGCATCGTATTTTTAAAGATAACAAAGTTATGAGTATTAAAATTAAGGTTGTAAACAAAGGTAGTCAAGAACTTCCAAAGTATGAAACAAAGAATAGTGTTGGTATGGATTTAAGAGCTAACATTACTGAAGGTGTTGTTATTAGACCTCTTGATAGAGCACTTATTCCAACAGGTCTTCATATTGCTCTTCCTGAAGGATATGAAGCACAAATTAGACCTCGTAGTGGTTTAGCTCTTAAGAAAGGTATTACTTGTCTTAATACACCAGGTACTATTGATTCAGATTATCGTGGTGATGTAGGTGTTATTTTGGCAAACATTTCGCAAGAAGATTTTGTTGTTAATCCAGGTGATAGAATTGCACAAATGATTATCAATAAAGTTGAACGTGCTGAATTTGAATTAGTTGAATTTCTTGATGAAACAGAAAGAGGTGAAGGTGGATTCGGGCATACAGGTGTCTAATTGTAATGGATTTAATTGTGATAAATGTGATATAAGATGTTTATCTAATAAAAATCCTAAGCTTAATAAATTTGATGAAAATTATTTAAAAGAACATTAAAATATTACAACTATGAAAATGTTTGTACAAAGACTTATTAATGTTAATAAGTTTGTTAATAATGAAATTCAAGCCTTGCAAGAAACTATTGCAAATGGTAAGTTTGAAACCGAAAAAGATAGAATCAATTTTGGTAATCTTTGTACTGCTCTTACAGGTTTCCGTCTTGTAAATGATGCAATGGAAGCATTACTTGCTAATGAAGATGTTGTAGTTACAGATACTGGTAATTATTATCAGAAGATTGATAGTAATGATCAAGAACCTCCTGCTGAACAAGAGCAAAACGAGAAGAAAGATGAATAGAATTGTTCTTGTAGGTATGAATGATTGTGAGAGCTGTAGCATTGTTGAGAAAAAACTCAGAGATGCTATAGCTTCTTGCAAGAAACTTGAAGTTTCTTTTGAAGTAAAAGAAAGGGAAAAAGTTAAACCTAGTTATCTTAAAATGATGAGGATTACTGATTTTCCTACAGTTTTATTTTATAAAGATACTGATTTAATATTTAAATTTGTTGGAAATTATCCTGCTATTGTTATCCTTCAATGGATACATAAACATTATATTGATACATAACTTCCTTACTGACAAAATAAAAATAAATCATGTGTAAATCACATTCGTTTTCCTCAAAATGCCATTGCTTGTGAAAGTAGTGGCATTTAATCTCTGGAAATAAGATTCCATAAAGGTTATAAATTTATTAGTTAATGAATGATTGTACGTTGTACTGCTATCTGTGAAGATGGTAGTACAATTTTTTATAATATTATTTTAACTCGCTCGACCTTTGGCATACGTCACACAAAATAGGTCAAATTTGCCCTCAAATTCTTTATGTATTGCATTTTCTATATGGACAGGTATAAATGTATTACCTTCAAAATTCATGCCGTATATGAGAAATTAAATTCTTGTAATAAATTGTACATCCATCAGGATGTATTATACCTTTTTTTAAAATATTAGTTGGAACACATACGGTACAAACAAAAAGAGAAGATGTAAGTTTCCCTACATCTTCTCTACGGGGGAGCTAGTTTAGAACTTAATCTCCCATAATTTCGTCAGCAATATTATCAGCATTGACAAATCCAAGAATATTCTTACCTACTTTATAATAATGGTTATTATCATAAATATCAATAAACGAACTCTTAATACCTCTCCAAATTGGAATACGACGTGATAAATATACTGTAAGTTTATTATCTCCAGCAAATTGACCACTCTTATAAGTTGGGTCAAATTCATCACCTTGAATCATCATTTGGCAAAGCATACTAGCACTAGAAAGTACATCTTGGAAAATAGTATTAGCAGCAAATGGATTTTGTAATTGCTTTTTAAGTTCTGCATATCCAAATACACTAAATTGAGTACTTTCAGTTGCAAGTCTATCCGCTTGATAAACTGCCATATTATAAAGCCAAGTATCTTCATCATCATCGTCAGCAATACATTGAATTGCAATAGCAGCAAATAAACTACTTAATACTGCACAAGTATTTGCAAGACCTCTTCTTAAATTTGCTCTATCATATTCAGGAAGCATATTATAATACTTACTTGTAAATAAAAGATTAAGTGTTTCTTTAATAATGTTTTGAACACCTAAAGCAGCTTGAACTTGATCATCATTAAGATTGAGTACATCTTTATGTTTTTTGAAAGGAATAGCGAGATAATCATAAAGTGAACCATAGAAACCTTTTTCAACACTACCTCTTTCTTCATTAAACATACCTTGACGGCGATAACGTTTAGCAATTGCCATTGGAATATGTTTATGATATTGCATAAGAAGACTTCCCCAGAATGTTGTTTCTAATGCTGCTCTACCTGACTTATCATATACACCATGAATCTTTTTATTAACTGAGATAACTCTACCTTTAAATTCAGCCATAAGTTCAATAGCGTCACTTGGAGAACCATCAGGTTTTGCTACATCGAGATAACTAAGTTTACTACCAGATTTGAATCCCATCTTACCATCTCTAAGTTCCATTTGACTATAAATAGTAGGATGCTTTTCATCATCTTCAAATTCTTTCTTTGCATCTTTAAGAAGTTCTTGTTTTTTATTACCAAATGCTCTCTGTTGTTCATCATTAAGATAAGTAAGAGCAAATTCACTTGTAACATCTTTCTTAAACCAAGCAAAATCTTTCATAAGATTAGCATCTCCAGCAACCTTTTTCTTATATTCTTCATATTGTTTTATTTGGTCAGTAGTAAGAATAGTTTTTAATGCTTCTTCGTGTTTCTTATTAGTAAACTCTTCAAAACTCATAAACGTAAGACTAGGTTGACCAAGTTCTTGTGCTCTTTCATTTTCAAATAGTCTATGACTATACATCATACTAAACAGAGCTGCATTTTGCATTGCATGTTCACCTGAACTTTGAGGAGCATAACCCATTGCTTTAACCCTCTTAATGATTTCAGCACTATCAGTCTTTCTATCTACTTCACCATTATGTTCATCATAATCAACAATGTCAAAGAACTTAATAATTGCACCTTGTATTGTACTAGCATTTTCGTTATACATATTTGCAATATAGTCAGGAATACCTTGTATGTAAGTAGCTTTACCTTTAGCATATTCTCCCATATTGAAATATTCTTTAGCAAAAGCCTCAGCAAGAATTTGAGTTTCTCCAAGTGTTACGTTAGCAATACCGCCTTTAAAGTTAAGCATCATAAATGAAGCCGAAGTATAACTTTGCATAACACTAAAGAGTCTAGTAAGACCATTATTTGGTTCTTTCCATTGGTCATAAACCATTCTATTAATAGTCTTATCAAATTGCTTAATAAGGTTTTCATCTGCTTGACGTAAGTACTCAGAATCTTCTTCATTAGAAGCAGCATAATCTTTCTTAAAAGGACCACTTAATTTATATTTTTGAATATAAGTTCCATGAGTTCTAATAAGTTGTTGTGCAAGGAAAAGTTTATACTTATTATCTTGTACAGCATTATATTGTGCGGCTTTAAGAATAAATTCTTTAATCACAGACTCATAATCTTTATCATGAAGAGCTTTATGAATTTCAAGATTTTGTTTATCTACTTCTTTTTGTTTAGCAGCATATTCTTCTTTCTTTCTAATAAATTCTTCTTCTGTATCATAATCTTCTCGTTTTGGATAACTCATATCGTTTGTAACCACACCTTTACCTTTAACTTGATTAAGCATAGGCATTGGAATAGGTCTATCCTTATAATATTCTATATCCTCATAGAAATCTTCTTTACCATTATGTAAAGTTTCAAAACCAACAAGTCCTGCAAGTTGTTTAGCCCAATATTTTAAATCATGCTCCCCCGTAGAAGAACGAGAGGGTAACCAACCTTTTTCGAGATAGTTACGAGATTCTTTAGTATGAGCAAGACTCATAAGAACTTCTCTCATGTAGTCTCTAGCACGAAGTTCATATTCATTTGCATTTATAGTTCTATCATAGTTATGACCTTCTCTTCTATAATTAATACTGTGTCCACCTTCTTTATAATTTTTGTTTACAAAGTCAGTTTTACTATCATAACCAGTTTCTGCTACTTCTGCAAGATGTCTAAGTTCTTCAGCTGCTTTATGCTTGCCTTCAGCTTCTACACTATCTGCTGTATCTCTAAGACGCTTAATATAAGCAGATTTGTCTTCACCTTCTTTCTTTTTAGCTTCATATTTCTCTTGTTCTTCTTTTGTTAAATTAACAGTTACACCTATTTGAGTAGGATCATTTTCATCATATTTACCATCCCTAATATAACGTTCTTTTTGAGCATAAGATGGATAATAGTCATAAGACAAATCACTACCATATCTTACACTAGTCCAACAGCGAAGAGGTTGATAACCATGAGTATAAGGATTATAAATATGATTTGCAATAAACCATTTTTGAAACTCTTCTTCACCTTTTTGACTCATCTCATAGAACTTTTCACTATAATATTTAGTAGGAACTCGTTCTGTGTATTTAGCAATAGTTGCAAGAGCTTTAGTTTTCTTTTCATCTACAGATTTAATTTCTTTACCTGTACCATACTCTTTAAATGTTTCTCCTTTAGGTTTAATATAACCATATAAGAAACTATTAGGACCAACATTCCAATTAGCATCTACAGTTTTAATTAAACCAAGAATAGCAGTTCTAAATTGGTCTTTAGGTAATCCTTCAGCCCAAATTCTATCTGCTTCATAAAGAGCTTCATTTATAGCAAATTCTACATTTTCTTCAATCCATTTATAACGTTTTTTCTTATCATCTTTACTTTCAGTTTTATTAATATTTGCAAGACGATCATAAAGTTTAGTAAGTTTGCGAAGTATTTCAATTCCTTCTTTATCGTTTTTAATAAGTTGAAGATTTACACGTTCATTTGCACTATCATAATATGGGGCAAGTAAATCATTAATTTCAGTTACAACTTTAAACCATTCTGCATTATCTTTACCTGTACCTCCAGTAAATCCTTTATAAAATTCTCTAGAATATACAGTCTTATCTGGGGCACCATTACTAATTAATGTTCTATCAGATAAAGGATTATCATCATGATTTCTAAATTGTTGAGTTTCTTTAGCTTTAAGTTGGTCTATTTCCTCATCAGTCATATAAGTGGCATCAAATACACCAAATTCATCAATTCTTCCATGAGTTTTAGTTTTATCCCAAAGAACATTTCTTGTACTAGTTGTATCTGTGTCATCTTTACGACCTAAAGTTTCATAAGCATCTCTTAATTCTTTAGCCCATTCTCCTTTTACAGAAGGTTTACGAATAGCATTTCTTCTTAACCATGTTTTAGCTTTAATATAATCTGGCTTATTTTGAAGTACAGCTTCAGGATAAGTAGATTCAAAAGCCTGTACAATTTTGGCATTACGTTCTACTTCTTCTTCAAATCCAAATTTAGCTTTTCTTCCATAATATTTGTTTTCAATTTCTCTACGTTTTTCAACATATTCATTTATAATATCAGTATGGAAATAACTCTTCATAGCATCTTCAAGAGTATTACCGTATGTTTCAGTTTTCTCTTCAAGAGTACCAGTTTTTTCGTTATAATAAAAATCACCAAGAATTAAATCAAGTTCTTTATTGATTTCATCAAGACGATTATCCAATTCTGCATTTGGAGTATCATCAGAAAGACTATGTAAGATATTATTACGTTCTCTTCTTAATTTTTCATAATAAGCGAACAAATGAGGGCTTGCACCAACATTAATAATTCTATGTGTTACTTCATCTTCTGTAGGAGTACCAAAGAGAATCTTTCTCTCAAGAGCATTTACTTCATCGTAATATTCTTTTACAAGAGGTTGTTCAAGATTTTCTGCTTTCCACTCATTATAAATAAGTCTAGCTCTAAGATGTTCAACAGAATTTTCACCAAATTCTTCTTTTGCTTTTCTAACATCTTCTTGCAATCTATCTCTATCCTCTAAGAACTTATCAGTATATTCTTGAATAAATCTACCATATTCATCGATTATATGACTGAAATCAATAGATTGACCATTCTTAGCAGCTTCTGCTCTAAGGTCACTCATAAATTTACCAAATTCGTCTATACGTTTTCTTGCATTCATTTGTGCAGAACGCATATCCTTCATAAATTCTTTCATAGTAACCTGAATAATTGGATTTGGAGCTTCTTGTATATCATTAAATACAGACTCAGCCCAGTTACTCTTCCAGAAACCATCAAGAATACTAATCATATGTTGTTGAATAAGTGGATTTTTAGAAAGTTCACCAAGATAATTTTCAGCATATAAATCAAATGCCTGATTAACAAGTGTTGAATTTCTAATAGAATCTATAGAAGATTTAATTTTATTGAGATAACCTTGAATATTAGGATCTTCAGATTGAACATCCACATCTTTAATAAGACCAAATTCTTTTTCAATAGCTTTTGCATTAAGAATAAGTTCTCCATAACGTTTACGTTCATTCTTATCTTTCTTAATTAATTCTAAACTTTCTTTATCTAAGACACTATGCCATTTACCTTCAGCATCTTGACAGAAATGATTTAAATCACTAAGAATTTCTCCACAAGTTTCACTAAGATATTTAGCCATTTCCATAACAATATCGGTGTTATGTTTTGTAACACTATCTAATTTAGATGTAACACCTTTATCATTAAATGTCTTTCTAACAAATCTTGCTCTTTCATCGGATGTTGCACTACGCCTATTTACACCTTTAACTTGTTGTGACAGGGCTTTATCAAGAATAGCACTCAACATTTCTTGGTCTTCTTGTTCACCTTCAGTCATAGATTCATTATTCGTAGGTTCAACCACATAAATGTCTTTAAATGAAGTACTTTGAATACCCATTTCACGACATTTAGTAACAATATCTTGTTTATCTTGAGGAAGTTTAGATATATCACGTTTAGCATTATCTCCTAATACATAAGTCTTGATAAGCCATTTTGTATCTTTATGGCGATAAATCTTAAATGTACCAAGAGCACGTTTAACATCGTTACCATTATTATCTTTTTCAGTAACAACAATACCATCAGTTAATCCATATTCCTCACCATTAGCTTTAATATGAGAATCTAAACCGCCATTAACTATAATGAGTTTACGAGATTTATCATTCTTCAGCCAATTAGCAACTTCTTTACCAAGATGATCATAAAAACCAGCATCTTTATCTGCTTTGGTAAGAGGAATAGGCATCTTTGTACTAAGTTCTTTTTGTTTAGGTGCCTTATATTCTTCAACATTTACTTTAGCAGCAGATTCTTTAAACTTATCAGCAGTAAATACTTGGTCTTTTTCTTTATCTCTAATCCAATTGTCTATAACATTCAGATAATAATCTTGTGCAGGATATACATTATTTGCAGGATTAGAAGACCATTCTCCATTCTCATTTTCTTCAAGTTTATTAAGAGGAATTAAGAAATAAGAACCATTTTTATCATTAATAAGTTTATAGAGAGTTGTTTTATTACCAAAAGTAAGATTACCGTACTTATTAGTTTTAAAATCCCCACGAGTAGTTCTATAACCAAATCCATACTTTTCAAGAATCTCTTCTCCTTCTTTAGTATTACCTATTTGAATAATACCTGAAGCTCTACGAATAAGGTCATAACCATTCTTAGTCCATTTAACATATCTTCTATTAAGTCCTTTAATGTTTGGATGACTACGTAAGAAATCTTCTTTAAGAGCATCAAATTCTTTTCCTGCAAGAGTTTCATCACGAAGTGCCATTTCACGGTTCATATCATTAACAATATTAGTACCGTAAATTTTGCCACCATTAACAAGTACAGAATTCTTAATAAGTTTAGAAACATTATTTCTACCTATTTTATAACCTTCTATAATAAAGGCATATTTAAGAATATCTGCATGAGTAAGAGCAATAAGAGGATTTTTGCTAGAAAAACCAAGTTCAAATTCTGCATAAAGAGTTTCTTTATCTTGAGTAGTTTCTGCAAATTCCATAGTTTGAGCACCATACTTACTCTTACGACTCATCCTATCATTAAAAAGACTTGTTCTAATATGTTCAAGTATTCCCTTTTCACCTTCTCTAAGATTCTGTTGCAACCAATAAACTTTCTGAGCAGGAGAGAATTTTTCAAACAAATTAATTTCTTCTTGAGTAGGATTATTAATATCCTTAACAGTAAATTCTACAAGACGAGTTCCTTTAGTATAAACGGCTTTACCTTGTTTCTTAGATTCTTCTTCATCATAATAATCCTCTTCAATTTCAATCTTCATATCAGGTCTACAACCATAGCCATAGACTCTTTCAAATTCATCTTCATTTTTGGTTCCATTATCTTTACTAAGATAATCAAAACCATACTTACCACCAGGTTCTATACTAAAATGAAGAGGTTGATTAATAAATCTAGCACGTTTAGATAAATAAGAAATAAAGTAATTTTGAAATGCTTTATAAGTCTTTTCATCTATTCTTTGACCACCTGCAAGAAGACTTTGCAAACTTCTAATATGTTCTACAAAGTTAGTTTCTTGAGTAACAAATAATTTCTTATTTACTTTAATAGAACTTGCTGTAGCATATTTAAGGAATGTAAATAATGGAGGATAAGCACTAGCCTCTGGAGTAGTATCAGATTGTATGAAAGCATCCAAACCATCTCTTACACCAGGATAAATAGCGTCAATAAAATGTTTACCATTAACAAGTAATGGGAAATTTTCATCTGCTAATAAACCACCTTCAATATTACCTTGTTCATCAAATGTAGCAATTTGATCAAAAATATCATTAGTTGCAAATATTGTTTGCTTTGCACCAAATTTATCAGGATTACATACTCGTGCTAAATCACCAACTTTTCTAGCAAGATTATTAAGTCTGTTATATTGAAGAATAACACATAAGTCATAAATAAGTGCAATAGTATCAGCATCTCTGTTTTCATCCATTTCTTCTACGGGGGTGCCTTCAGCAAAAGATTCAACACCTTGTAGACGAGAAAGTTGAAGTTCAGGATTTAAAGCAAGATTACCAATATCATCATCATTTAATGCTAAATCTGTCTTTTCTACACCAAATATTGCATTAATAATATCCTCATATTCAGAATTAATTTCTGCAAGAATGTCATCAATTTTAGCATTTTTACCAACATCGATACCAAGTTCTGTAGCTATTTCTCTAATTGCTGTTCCAATATAATTTCTATTATTGTCTTTAGCATAAATAGACTTAGAAGAGTTATATGCCTCAACGATACGACGAACACCAGGCTGCATCATAAATGAAACAGCAGTATCATAATTAGAACCAACATCGACAATAGTCTTATAAACTTGGAATGTTAAATCATTAACATTGGGAATATTACCAGACTTAATGGCATCAAGAATATGTGCAGTAGTTTGTGAAGAATAAGCAGTAAGAATTTTACCATCAATGTTCTTATTATCTAATGACCATCCAAACATTGTATGAGTAACTTTAAAATTCTTACCAATTTTTTCTACATTATCTTTACCAAATCTCTTTACAAGTTCATCTTCTGAATATTTTTCACCAGAATATACAACAGATACTTTTGCACTATTAGAAAGTGTAGGTCTTACTGTATTACATACAGATACCATAGTATCACGAGTAACACTAAACGCTTTAAGTTTAGCACCACTCATTGCATCTTCTTGATATTCTGCTTGGTCAAAGAAATTATAAGGACTACGACTTGCTCTTTCTTTAGCAAAAGATTCAGTCATACATTTATCAAATGCTGCAAGAACATCATCAAAATTAGAACGAGAAAGGTTTTCTTCAAGAGCTTCAGGACTAGAAAGAATAGAAATCATATCATCAAGAATCTTATTCTCTCTTGCTTGTCTAGAATTAGCCTTAGAAATAGATTGTTTAGAAAAGTCTTTAAAGGACATAAGATTATGTTCTTTTACAAGACGTTCAATTTCTTCTGCTAAAATTTTTCTACTAGACGCTTTTAATTCATCTATGAAAGTATTATAATCAATACCTGCATCTGGGTCTTTACGTTTCCAATAATTTACATATTGTTTAATTTCTTTTATTTCATCATCTTCAAGTTTAGCGTATTCAAATATTCTATTCCATTCCTCTTTAGATACATTACGTCTTACATAATCAAAGTAAGGTTTTTCATAACTATCGTAATATTGTACCTTATGAATAGAACCATCTTTATCAATATATGTATTATATTGAATACCATAAACCGAGTCAATATCGAAGTCAGAACCTGTTTGAGCAACCCAAGCATCTGGAACAACAATTGTGGAACCTAAAGCATCATCGGTAAATCCTACAACTTTCATATTACAAGCAGATTGTTTACCTTCTGTTGGAATACGATAGCCTATAATCATATCAAGACCTTTTGCTCTAAGTTGACTTAAGAACGTTCTATCTTGATCTTCTTTAGATAAACCTTTATATGCTGGATTACTTCTATCAAAACCAAAATTTGCAGCAGGTAACATAACTTCAATATAAGGTTCACCATTAGGGTGATATTTTAAATCACCAGATTGAAGAACATTATCTACTTGTGCAGAAAGAGGTTGGAAACCTACTCCTGTTACTTGTGCAGCATGGAAACCAGGAAGAGTTTGACGAGTAATTCTAGAATTAAATAGAGATTGTGCAATATTTTCAAGTTTTACCGCAACAAGACTCATATAATTAGGCATAACAGTATCACGATTAAGTACTTCTCCAGATTGAGTACAATAATCAATCATATTGCTATCCATACCTAGTCTTGCAAGTTCTTCTCTAAGCCTTTCATAGAACTTTTCATAATTAATTTTATTAATTTCTCCAACTTTATTTAATTTGATATTACCATTGTCATCCAATTCAATATCAAATTCTTCCATAAGAGTTTGGAAAGAATCAATAATATTATTAGAATATTGTTCAAAGAAATCATGCTTATATTTAGCAAGAGGACTATCTTCAGGAATATTATCAAATAATTTCTTTACAACTTGAATACCTGCTTTATTTTTAGCATTGATATGTTGAGGAGTTTCTTGTTGTGTATAAAGATAATTATAATTATACAATTCTGTAGCATCTTTAGCAACAAGACCAAATTCGCTTGTAGATTCACTATTCTCAGCAAATTCATCAATTATATCTTGTTTAACATCACCAGTCTTTTCATCAAACACTTCAAGAATATAAGACTTACCTGCCTTAGAAGTTTCAGCTGTATTAAGTTGGTCAATACCATATTTTTGCATAAGTTTCTCAACAATTTCAAGTTGAGTACCTTTAATCAATCTAGGAACAAGAACAAACTCTGCATTTTTAATCTGACGAGGCATTACAGTTCTTGTTTCAGGATTATAATATTGGTCATAGTAAAAGTTCTTTTGAACTTGTACAAATTGTTCAATATCATTAACTGTTAAAGGCTCGTCTTCATTAAGAATCTTATCAATAAGTGGTTTATACTTATTAATTTGACCTCTAGCAGCAATACGTCTAACCCACTCATCAAAAGTAATATAAGATTGAGCATCGTTTACAATAACTTGTTGATAACCACCTTTACGTTTGCCATCTTTTTCATCAATTGGACCGTACATCAAATCTCTAGCTATATCTTCGGTTAAAACATTCTCACCCATATAATTTTTATCAGTAAGAATTTTAACCATTTGTTCAAGCATAGGAGTATCAGTTTTAACTGTATTTTTAACAGTAACTGCTCTAAATCTATTAAATTGTTCTACTTTATATCCTTTTGGACCAAAAGTAAGACTTTCAAGAGCACTAGGAACTTGATGTCTTGGAGCATCTAATCTTTCTGTGAAATCTACAATACCATAAGGTACACCAGAACCTTGAGATTCTTTTGCACGTTTGAGAAAATCTTGAGCACCTTTATAATATTTACTATCACCTTCAAGTAAATCATTAAAGTTGATATACATAAGATGATGATTAAGGATAAATTCTGCAATATTATCTGTATTTATTGCAGTACCCTTAATAAATCCATTAAATGGTGATAATCTACCTCTAATATTTTCAATATAATCAGAGATAAATTGATTAAGATATTTCTCAATAACTTCTTCTTGTTCAGCAGAAAGTACAACTTCTAATTTACCATTATCATTTGTCTTATACCTGAAAGCAAAATTATGTCTTGGGGCACCCCCGTAGAAGAAATCAAATGCTTCTTCTAATATCTTTTCACCATAATTTGTAGTTTCATTTCCTTCTCTATCATAAATAATAAATCTATCACTATGGAAAACATTACCTACAAGTTTATGTTTACCATTAGAAGTTTCTACAATTTTGCCTTTCTTATGATGATAGTTTTCACTAAGACCTTTAGTACTCTTAGAATATTCTTTCTTAATAGCAGGTTTACCTTTCTTAAGACCTAATATTTTAGAACCATCTTCTTCTACTTTTGTATCAAAGATTACATCTACTGCTGTAGCAGCATCAGTAAGTTCTTGTAAGAAAGCATTTCTAAATGCTTGGAAAATAACATGTTTTGTATTAGCACTACGTTGTACTTCTCCAGCATCATCTAATCTCTTAAATAAAGATTCTCTAATTTCAGACCAAAGTTCAGGATTAAAACTTCTAGCAGGTTCTGTTTTAGTCTTTTCAGTTTCAACAAAACCTTTAAAAGTAGCATTTGTTAAAGAAACTTTACCTTCATCATCTATTTTAATAGTACCTTCCATTACATAATTGTTATCTGTAAGTTCATCATTTGGAGATGACTTATAGGCAAACATAACAGATACAGTACTACCATTAACAAATTTCTTACTCTTTTTAGAAGAAGGAATTCTAATATTAATAGGTTCGTCAGAAGTAACTTGTTTAATAAAATCTTTCTTATTTAAACCTTTACCATTCTTACTTATTACAACAGGTCTACCTTCAAAAACTACATCTTTAATATCATCTAAATTCTTAATAGTCTTATCATCAATTTCTTGTATCTTTGCACTAATTTTATCATTGATTTCTTTTTGATTAGTTATTTGGAATAAACCTTTAACAGAATATTTAGGAGCACGACAAGTAAAAGTTTTAGGTGCATCTGAAGGAATACGAAGGAAATAATCAGCAGTATTAATACCACTTGAATTTTTACTTTCAGTAAAGAAATTAATCCAAGCGGTACCAATATAATCACCTTTACTCATTTCTGCATATAATACAGAATTATCATCTTCTAAATTAGAAGAACCATTAAAAAGATTAAATCTTAATAATTCTGTAGCATATTCAGTAGGAACTCTCTTACCATCTTCTGTTTCTCTAAACAAACCATAAATAACATCACCATTTTCAGTCCTATGTTCTAACATTATATTACTAAAATCATATTGCTGACTCTTAAATCTATATTCTCCAAGATTTACAAGAGGACAATGGTCTGGATATTTACCATCCATTGTTGGAGTATTAAGAGCACTAGTAAGAGTCTTCATAATGTTAGTAATCATACTACTATTGATAACATCTGAAGATTGATTACCATGAATATTGACAGAGTTCAAATCAACTTTTACAAGGCTATAAGGAGAAAGAAGAGTTGCTAAATCAACAACAACTTTATTAAAACCTTCATCAACAAAAGGCTTAGAATAAAGTGCATTTAAATCTTCAAAACCACCAATATATTCTCCTGTTTCTTCTTGTAATTGTTCACGTCTTTTATTCTTAGCAAATGCAACAGAAATAGCAGCTTGTCTATCTCTATAATTTTGTTGTGTATTTGCAGAGGCATTTACAGTTTGTTCAAGAATAGTAATAAGCAACTGAGCATTTTGTTGAGTAGTATTGATATTTTCAACATCACTCTGATTATGCATTCTAAGATAATTTCTAATAGTGATTGGATCAATATTAGTATAATATCTCTTAAGTTGCTTATAAAGCATATCTTCTAACTCTTGTCTATACTTCTTATCTGTAGGAAATGCTTTAAAACCTTTAAACTTTACTTTAAGATTTTCAAGTTCAGATTTAGCAAATTCTACATTCATTTGTGTAGAAGATACTTTAACACTATTAAGATATTCAAATCTTAAAGCATCTATTTTACTAGAAGTATTGTTAGAAATCCTGTTAGTAGTTTTACCGTCTTTAACAACAGTTTCTAACTTACCAATAACAGTTTTACCAAATGTTCTATAAAAATCAGCTTGTAAATCTAAATTACCTTTAAGAGTATCATACAGCATATGGAATCCAGCAAAACCTGGAAGAGTAGTAGCAATACGCTTGATACTTTCCATCATAAGCTCAGGACTTGTATAATCTCCATAGTGATAGAGTACAGTAGCACATTCATTGGCATTCATAGCCATTGGAAGACCAAGATTATTATCAAGGTCATAATCCCATCTTTTACCAAGTCTTCCATCAGGACTACCATCATTAAGTTTCTTAATAGAACCAAGAAGAGCTTTAATATTAGCTCCGATATGAGTCATATAATCAGTATATGCTCCAAGCTTATTATCAAGAACTCTGATTGTTACATCATATTCTGTCTCATCACTTGTATCTTCTGCATTAAAATCTTCATCTTGGAATGTTTCATCACCAGCAGTATCAGTTTGTTCATCATCTTCACTTTTCTTATCAAACTTAATGCCACTTAAACGACTATCATACAGAATTTCATTAAATAAATCTTCACTACCTGTAAATTCTACATAAAATGCAGCAAGATTTCTTAATTGAACTCCAGCATTATATTTATCAAGAAGATTTCCAATAGACTCTGTTTCAAGTTCTTTTTTAATTTCATCTGCACTCTTTTTAGCAGCAAAACCTAAACGAGCATATAAAAACTTTTCAAGTTCATGTTTAACAGCAGCTTTGTAAAAATCTCTTTTATCTTTAAGTTTTTCATTCAAACCTTGATTTTCGTTTTTATGAAAATAAGATATTACAACTTCTGCTCCATATTTCTTACTATCTTCTCTAGCAGCAATACTACTATAGCCATAAACTCGTACCTTATCATAGGCACGAGTTTCTCTGGCAGCAGAATATACACTAGCATACTTGTTATTGTAAAACTCTATAATCTTATTTTTAAGAGTTTCACCATTCATATTATTTACATCTAATTCTATATCACCAACAAACTTTTTGAAATCATCAGTGAATTGAAGATTACCATCAGATGTAACATCTTTAAAAACAGATGTTAAATATGAATAAAACATAGTACAATTTGTACCACAATAATCACTAAGATTTTTAAGAGATGCGGCTCTTGTAAAATCAACTTTAATAGTACAAGCCATAATTATTTACAAGTTATATTAATTAAACCTTCATTTAACATTTTCTCGAATTTTCTTGAATCATCTACACTATGTTCTGCAAGTTTATCTGAAATAGCTTTACTAGAAACAAATTCATCAGATATTTCACTAAATACTCCTTCTGTATCATCAAAATTATACCTTTCTTCTGCTGGTTTTTCTTCAACTTCTTCTTCAACTTCCTCTTCAACTTTTTCTTCAGCAGGTTTAGTTTCTTCTGTTTCTTCTTTAAATTCTAATTCTAACTGACCATTTTCACTTACTTTTGGAGTTGTTTCTTTAGCAGTTTTAAACAAATCTCTAAAGATTTCATATTCTCTACTAAGAAGACTATTTTTATTAATCTTAATACCTAATAAATCTGCAAGTGCTGAAAGAAGTCTTTGGAATAAATTACCTCTAGTATATTTAATATCTCTTTCTGAACCAACTTTTCTATTATTTTGACTAATTTCGTTAAGTCGTTTCATAAGAACAGGTCTAGTAAGACTTTCTACAAGAAATTCTTCAAGTCCTTTAAGATTAATTTTACCATCTGTATAATACCTCTTTTTAGCATCTTCTGAGAAAGTATATTCAAATAATCTTATTCCTTCATTTTCAGGAAGAGATTGATTAGCTTCTACAAATTTATCAAATATTTCTCTAATAGCATCAACTGCTTTTTTATTCTCTGGATTAGAGAGAATACTATGAAGACCTTCATGAATAAGATGTCTTATAGCTTCAAGGTGATCAGCAGCAGCATTTTCAGATTTACTATTGAGTAAGTCAATAAATTTCTGTCCTATAACAACATATCCAGCAGGAACATGAACACCATTAATATCTTTAGCAACAGGTTCAAAAGCAGCAATATGTTCAAATCCTGATACAAAGATAATATTTTTTGGTGTAATATGCTCTAAAATCTTACTATTTTTAAGATTCTTTAACTGGGTATCATTTAATACTAATTTGAATATATCTAAACCTACATTATCTCCACCTCTTTCAAGAATTTTAAGAGTTTCTTCACCAAGATTTCTAATAGGTGTACCTGTCTTTCTTTCTTCTACGGGGGAGCTAGTTTTAGAATTTATCTTAAATGTAATATTACCACCATCAACTATAGAAACAACATTACTACCTTCATCATCATGCATAGTGTTAACATTAACAACATTCTGACCTATAACAAAATCTGCATAACTGTCAAAAACATGTTCTTTGTTTTCACCAATTTTGATAACAAATTTACCTTCTTTATTACGTTTTGCTATACCTTGTAAAGGATATGTTCTATTATTGTCAGAAATAACATAATTAGGATTCATATTAAATCCCATAGATTTCTTCAATAAATCAAGAACTGCATCACGAGCTGGAGCCTTAGTTGTACTCTTTAAATAAGATTGTGGCTCAAGAGTTTTCTTATTTGTATCTCTTTCTATTATTTCTACATTAGAAGCAGTTTTCTCTTTAGAACTTTTATTCCAAAAGTTTATATAATATATACCATTTTCTGTAGTACATTCAAGATTAATATGATTTTCATCACTTTTATTAGTAATACGTATACCTTGAACGAAAGGTTGATTACCAGCATTTCTTGAAGTAAGTGTTTTAATAAACTTTTCTAATTCACTTAAATCTGTTTTTGTAGGCTTTTCTCCCCATCTATTAAGAATTTTATCAAATTCATCGATAATTTCCTTAATAATTTCACCAGCTTCATTTCCTTTAAAATTAATAGAATCAAATTTAGCAGGAATAGCTTTCACATTCCAAGATTGTTTACTATTAATGACAATACGACTTCTACCAGCCATAATACCTGGATCACTAACAGTATCACTTCCAGAAACGTGAAGAACACCAGGTTGTGTAACACTACTTACAGCTAATTGAATCTTACCTTTATGTTTATCACCAATAGCTTCGTTAATGGGATGTAATTCATCTGTAGTAATTGGACCGCCTTCTGTAATACTAGCAATTTCAATATCAAGATTATCATCTGTAGCTAAAGCACGAAGAGCATCATAACTATTTTTAAGTTTAGACATCCATCCATTAAGAGATAATCTTTGAAGTTCACCCATAAGAGGATTAGAATCAAGATTCTCTTTACTAGCAACAGCTTGTTTTTCACTAATACTTTTTACATAACTATAAAGTTTTATAAGGTGCTTTACTCTATCTACATTAGAATATTGTATATTTCCAGCATTATTTTTATCAGATATAAGTTCATCTATATTAATACCTTCAATTTCTCGTATTTTGTCTATAATTATATCTGCAGCTTTTATAAAATCTTCATTGAGAACATATTTTCCATCAACTTTTTTAGTTACAGGAGTATATGTTGCATTTCTTATAAGTGATACAATACTATCATATTTACCACTTACAAAAATTTCTTCAAGCATTTTATAAAATGCACTATCTCCATCATTTATTGGAACATCTGTTTTCCATCCTTCATTAATCATTACATAATGAGTACCTTCTTTATTAACATTAGGTATAGGCATACTACCAATAACAGTGCCATTATATTTAATTTCTACACGACCTTTATCTGTAGTATTATATTCCAATTTATCACCAATTTGTGCATTTTCTACAGCATCTAGTATTTCATTTCTACGTGCTTCATATTCTTCATCACTTTCTGATGTTTGCTTGATATAATCTAAGAATGATGCAAGATTAATTTTTTGAATACTACCATTAGATACTACTTCTGATAATTCTTCAGTATTCATCTTAGCTCTGGCAATATATTCATTTTCTGTATAATTACCATCTGTAATCTTATATCCACTATCCTTAGCATTAATTACTTTAAGAATGTTTTGAAATACGACTTCAGCGGTATATTCATTGTCAGTAGCACTATTGAGATATGAAAGTAAATTAGTGAGATTGATATAAGTAATTCCTTTGTAAACATCCAATGCACAATGCTTTGCGTATTCATCAAGAATTGTTTTAAAAGCACCGTTAAGAAGTTCTCTAGCACTATTTGTATCTCCATCATTTTTAATTTGTTCATCAAGAATTTCAGAAGCCATCTCTAATTCATCAAGAGCGGCAATTACTTTATCATAACCTTTAGCTTCGGATTTACGTCTAAGCCAATTTCTAAGACCTTCAATTTGTGCTTTAATATCTTCTTCTGGAACACCTTCTAGTTGTTGTTTAGCAATATCTAAAATAGCAGATTCATCATAAGCAGAATTATCACGAAGATATTTCATAATAATCATTTGAACATCTCCTTTAAGACTAGTAGGATCATAAGCAGGTTCTGCTGCTCTATCAATATTTCCACCTACAATTATAGGCCCCCCCGTAGAAGAGGGAGCAGGCTTAATAGGTTTCTCGCCTTTTTTAAGTCTATCATATAAATCTCTAAGATATTGTGCAGCACTATCATCAGGAAGACTATTTAGATATTCTTCTACTGTAGCATTATTTAATTCTTCTTTAACATTTTTAATGAGTTCAGGAGATGCTTCTTCTGTTTCAAGAGCATTAATAAATTCAGTATTAGAAACTTCTAATTCCTCTTCACCTTGTTTTCTTATTTGTCCTTTATTAGCAAGTTTTGCTTTATTGTCATCATCTATAACAAATTGTGGATTTGCTACAACTTCAATATTATCATCCAAAGTTGTATTACCATCAAGGTTCACAACATCCTCATTTGTAAAAATAGGATGAGCAGGATTTTCTTCAAACAGAGTTTTAAGGTCTATTTCAATTTCTCCATTTTCTCCTTCAATAACAGGAACATCACTATCAAGAGGATTATTCAAATCAATTTGACTAAAAGTAAAAGAACCATCATCATTTGCAGTAATTCGTGCCATTGGTTTTGGCAAAGGTTTGTTTGCTTTATCTACTGCAAACGTACCGAATTTAGACGATACGTCGTCATCATCGGTATTTGGTGGTATGACTGATGAATTATCCACCTTTTCAGTTTTCGTGCCTTCTGCGGGATTTTGTAATGCTGTAGAAGATTCTTTTGTTTCACTCTTATAAATATCATCTATATCTCCAATTTCTGCATAATCCCTTGCAGCACTTTCTTCAAGATTTCTTTGAATTTGTTCAACAATATTTATATTGGGTGCTGCGGTAAGATTAAGAACTTCTAATGCTTCATCTAAAGTACGTTTATGTTGTGCAGACATACCTTCAATTTCGTTAGTAGTTCCTAATTCTTCAAATCCTTGACCTTTATTTGCTTTAAGTTTAGCATTGATATAAGCAAGTACATTTTCAGAACCATACTCTTTAGCTAAACGAAGTAAATGGTCATTAGCATTTTCTATTGCTATAGCGCGCATTGAAAGAGTACCCGTTTCATTAAAGAAAGTATTATGGAGAGCATCAATAGTATCTATAATGTCAGATTTCTTTGTACTAACCATAGCATTTTCCATAATAGAAGCAAGACGTAAGTCTGTAACTCTAGCATAATCATTAGCTAAATCTTGACTAAATTCAGCAACTTCAGAATAGAATTTATTCTTATCTTTAAGATTACGTTCTATATCTTGATTGAGAATAGTAGCTTGATGAACAGCAGACTCTAGAGTTTGCATAGGTTCTGTTTCAGTATCAAGAGAACCAAAAACATCACTAAGTTTCTTGAAGAAGTTTATATCTTTACGAAGAATAGCCTCATCAAAAGCCTTATATTTTTCTGCAATCTCTCTTCTACGGGCGGGGTCAGTTGTATTAGAAAGCAAACTATTTCTTCCTTGCTGATAAGCAGAAAGAAATCTAGCCATTTTATCAATAGAAGTATCTGTAGGAGATGAAGTTCTTACAATATAATCTTCAAGAGTTTTAATCTTTTTCTTTTGTTCTTTGATAAGATGTTGATTAAGAAGAGTACCTCTATTTTTAGTATCATTCTCTAAAGCATCAAGAGATTTAAGAGCCTCAACATAATTTACAACAACAACAACATGTTCAATCTGCTGACGATAATTTTTACCTTCAAGATTGTCAGCATTTTGTTCTTCTAAATGTTTAATCTCTTCTTCAATCTTATCTGCTTTTTCGTTATAATCTTGACTTTTAAGTTCGTGTTTAATATTTTGTCTAGCAACAATTTTAAAATATTCAATAGGCATATCTTCTAAATCTACACCAGATATTCTATCTCTACCTCTTAAAGCGTTATCAATGGCTCTAAAATGTTTATCATACAGAGCATCGAGTTGTTCAACTTTACTTTCAATAGAAGCTTTAGTTTCAGCAGCACTTTCTTCTGTAGTAATACCGTTATCAACTAAGAATTTAATTACATTATCGTTTGTAAGAAATTCTTTAGCCAAATCATAGTTACCAGCATCTTGAGATTGAAGAAGAACTTCTGTGACCATATTATTAAATACCTCACGACGTGCTACTTCTTTCTCAGATTCTGTTGTTGGTGTATTACCATTACTATCTTTGTAAGTACCATCTTTAATTTGCTGAATCGCATTTAAAGCATCATTAACAGTTTTAGTTCTTGCTTCGATATTAGCAGTACGCATTTTAATTTCAGGTAAAGTCCAACTTTCAAGAAGAGTAGGTTTCTTAATTTGTTCACCTGTTTTTTCGTTAGTTTTATACCTGTCATCTGTTTGGGTAGCAATAACATTTTCTGCACGTTTAACAGCACTACCAAGACCTTGGAATACAACACCACCTAAAACTCCCCAAAAAGCACTATCGTAAAGTTCAGGTGCCATCATATATTCTTGAAGTAACCTACGAGTAGTAGGAGAAGGAGCTTCTTGTTCAAGAAGGACTTTACCAAAATGCATACCTTCTTGTTGAGCAATATAGTTAACTGCTTCCTCAATACCTTCACTAAGTTCAGCACCTATTGCTGTAGCAGAACCATAAGCATAATCTCCAACTTTCTCTCCAAGTTTTTGATACCATTTTCTAGCGGCTTTAATTTCATCAATTTTATCCATCTTATCTATGTATTTCATAGAATCTAAATGTTTTCTACGTACAGACGCTCTAAGAGGAGCATTCATAATACGAGTAACATTTTTAAGAGCATATAATTGATAAACATCAAATACACCATTCCAAAGGTCATCCACAAATGTTTCGTTTGCAGATTGCTTAGCAATATTTTTAGCTACTGCATCTTTATCAGAAAAATCAAAGTTTTCATCAAAATCATCTCTATGCCTTTCAACCCAAGCTTCATATTCAGGTTGACTCATTTCTTTAAATCTAGCAGCAGCATCTTCATACATATCTTGATAAACTTGATTAGCCTCTTGATAATTCTCAATAAGACGACTTGTACCAGCACTAATACCAAGCTTAGCCATTTGTTCTGCTTTTTCTGCTCTTTCGATACCCATAGCTCTTCTACCAAGAGTAGTTGCTCTACGTATACCTTTACCAAGTTTACCTAATTTAGCAAGTTTTCCAACTTTACTTAAACCAGCAACAATTCCTTCACCTGGTATCATAAGAGTAAGGGAACTCATAATTGAAGGTACATTTTGCATCCACCAACCCCAATTACCAAGACCTCCATCCCACATAGTATTTCTAGTTGGGTCAGAATATATTGGCATATATTCTTCAAACTCTTTTTGTTTTTCAGCAAGAAATGCAGAAACAGGATTTTCATAATCCTGTTCTACACCTTGAGATAAATTAATAACATTACCTATAGTTAAATCAAATAAATCACTAAAACCTTTAAGAGTTCCAAGACCTACCTCACTAACTAAAGTTTGAGCAAGAGCATTTCTTGTTTTTTGAAAATTACTTTGACTATCAGCAAGAATTTTTTCAAGATTACCTTCTCGTTGTGCACGAAGAAGTTCTATATTTCTTTGTAATCCAACCTTTGAATATTTATCAGCATCTCCTAATCTATTAAGTTCGTATCCGATAGAAGTTGGACTTTCTGCTAATCTTTTAGCAGATTCTGAAACTGCAATATCTAAGATTTTATCTTGTTCTGTTGGAACAGATTGAGCATCTGAGAATACAGTACCAGGAGTATATGTTTTAACTCCATATATAATACTATCAAAAACTCCCATAATACTTTATTTACTATTATAAATTCTAAAGAATTCAGTTTTTAGATCTGTAATAAGTTTATTTTTTAATGCAGAATTTGCCTTAGCATTTGGATCATAACCACTTGTACTCATAATGTCATTTACAATGGCATTATAATCTTCTTCTGGTATTAAAACGTTAGATTTGGTAGTCCTTCTATTTTCAGCAAATTGTGCAGCATAATTATCTACAATATTATAAGCTTCTTCTAACTTTTTAGCACCATAAAATTTAGCACGTTCTAATTCTTCATTACCTGCATCATATGTTATACGTCTACCACTTATATCATAAACAGGTCTATTTAATGCTCTAGCTCTACCATATTCTTTATTATAAACCATTTCTGGGTTTCTAGCAACCGCATCTGCTACAGCATTATCATTTATACCTTCAATGTAATACATTGTTGGTTTTTTACTACCTTTTGTATTACCATCATCGTCATATTTTACAGGAACATTTATTGTATAACCATACCCTTTAGGTGTATAACTACTTGTAAATAATGCTGTAAATTTATCATCATCGACAGCAGCATTTAATTCTTTTTGAATATCAGCTCTTTTATCTGGTGTTACAAGTTCCAAATTGCCAGTATCTTCATTAAGTTTCCAAACTCTAAAATCTCCAATATGACTAAGACCTGTTTTAATAAGTTGACGTTCTTGGTCTGTTACCATATCGTTTACAGATTTGAGTTCAGAATATTTCATAGAACCATTTCTTACACTTGATTCCATACCAAAAGGAACAGCACTATTCCAAGAAGTAATAACATTGGTAGCAACCATATTTTTACCACCATTTCTTAAAATATTATTTACTCTTCCTTCAAGGTCTTGCATATAATTGCTATTTGGTGCAAAATCCATCAATGCTTGCCATCTTGGAGAACCACTATAACTAACACCTTTCTTTGGATTATTACCAGTATTATAGCCACCAATAGTTATTAAATCATTACCCCAATTAGAAATACCTGATTCAAAACTCCAATTCTTATTAGTAAGACCTTTAGTTTTTTCAATAGCAGAAGCTAATTCTGGAAGTAAATCTGTATCTTTATGTACATCTAATCGTATTTTACCATTTTCATTACGATATTCAAGACCGTGAGATTTTAATTCATTTTTAGTAATATTCATATTACTAAGAAGTTTATTAAATGTATTTTCATTCAATATATCTATAAAGAATTTCTCAGCAGGTCTTTGTTTACCTTTACTATCCATGTAACTAAATAGTGTATTTTTTCTATCAGCAATGCCTCTTGCTGTGATACTTGTAGGATTATTTATATAATTTCCACTTTTAATAGCAGCATAGGCATTTAAATCATCTATATCTTCTTTTTTAAGGCCAGATGTAAGACTAGCATAAGAATCTCCTTCAGATTTAAGTAATCTTAAAAGTCCATTAAGTTTTGCTTTATCATCTGGATTTGTGATAAATCTTTGTCTAGCACTTAAAAAATTAGCAAGTCCTGAATAATCTCCTCTATTTATATACCCATTTATAATACCTTTATTGTTTTTAAACAAAGAAGTATTTTCATACATACTCAATACTTTGTTTGCTGTACCTGTAACAGTATTATAATTTTCTAAAAGAACATCTGTCATTGGAATTTCCATTCCAGGACTAGGTTGTTTAGAATTTTCTAACATTTGTCTACCAATTGCAGCATCGGCAGCTTGTTGCATTCTAGCATTAAGATAAGTACTATTAGGAGAATAATCAACGGTAGAATGTACTCTATTATAAGCCATTCCTTCAAGAATTGGATTTGCTTTATAATTGATGTATTCATCAAGACTTCTTTTAACTCCTTGATTATCCATTATATCAGAATCATAAAAAGCCTTTTTACCTTCAGCATCAGCTTTACCATATTGCCAAAGTTTATTATTATAATCTTGTTCAAATGTTTCTCTAGCACCAGGAATTTGATCAAGAGCAGCTTTAAATATTCTTTTAAGTTTTTCAGCAGGAAGTCTTGTCCATTTAGAACCTGTTTTAATTTCCATACTATACATACCACTAGATGGATTACTTACAGGATTTCCTTCTTCATCTACAAAACGAACGTTTTGTCCACCACCTGCCTCTTCTGCTGCAAGTTGTCCAACCTTAGCATACACTTGAGTCATATCTACAGGTTCAACAACTCTCCAATTAGGACGCCATTCTTCTCCACCAATAACTCGACCTGTAGCCTTATCGACTACAGGTTTAAAAGTATATGGATTTTCTTCTAGCCATTGGTCAGCAATTCTTTGTGGAAGCTTACCAGCAGCAACCATATTATCAACAACTCCTTTATGAGCTTGATATTCTTTATTGGCTTTTTGGCGAGCCATAAGTTCTGGATTACTAGCAACCTTACCAGCAAGTTCCATAGCAGTAGGAAGTGCTTTTGCATAGCTACCACCAATAACTTCTTTTGCTAATTCACTTTCTATTTGTTGAGCATAAGCATCTCTCCAAGCTGCATCAACAGGATTTAAATCTGCTTTAGCAAGAGCTTCCATAATAACATTTTTCTGTTGAATAGCAGCTCTATTAGCATTATTTAATTCTTGAACGGCACCTTTAAGAGAAGCTTGGTCAATATCTCGTTGTAAAAGAAATGGAACATATCCACCTCTAATAACACTTTCTTGTGTTGCATTATATTTTCTAGGCATAATACTTACAAATTAAATTAAACCATTTCTTTTTCTCCAACCATAAGAATTTTTATAAATTCCACTAGCTAAATCATTTTCATAACTTAAAGATGGAATATTAAATCCAACGTTTAAAGGTTCAATTTCTTTTAATGATATTGATGGAAAATTTACACTTTCCATAGGAATTGGAGTAAGTGGAGTATATTTTCTTTGAATTCTTTTTGGTAAAAGGTCGTAATAATATTTAGCTTTATCATCATTTCCATCTTTAAGAGCTTTTTCATAAAGAAATCTAAGTTCTTTATTATTGAATAGTCCATAAGCCGCCATAATTTCATCATTGCCTTTATCTGCTGTTGCAAGATATGCTCTTCTATTAAGTTCCATTTGATGTCTATCAATTCCTTGTTGCAAGAAATTACCAATAGAATTACCGATACCTTGTATCATTGCAACATTAGACTCAGATTTAGCACCCGCAAGTGCTGCCATATAGTTATTATATTTATCTCTCCAATCATTATAAGCAGCAATAGATTTATTTGCAACTTCTTGCTGATTAAGAGTATCTTTATTAAGCATTTCTGCTTCAGTTTGATATTTCTTATTATAAAGTTCATTTTCTGCTAATGTTGTATTAACATTAATTGCATTTCTTTTTTCATTAGCAGCAACCGAACTTGCAGTATCTCTATCAATACTTCTATAAGCCTGAAGTCTACTTCTTTCGAGATTAGAAAGTTGAGGATTGATATTATAATTAGTAATTAATTTACCAGCAACATATGGAATAGGTCTACTAGGTGCATATTTACTAAGACCAGAAAGACCTTTACGATTAATAGTTTGTGAAAGAATAGAACCTAAAATATTAGTACCTAATCCTATATAATCAGCCGTACCAAAACTTGCACCAAGTGCAGCTTTTGCTCTTCCTCCTTCTCCATGACTATTTCCATTCATTCTTTGCTGTTCATTAAAAATTCTATTTTTATTATATCCAGCAAGAACAGCATCAGACGGAGTCATATACATAACTCCATCTCTAGTCATAACAGGAATAGATAAGCTGTTACTAAACACTCTAAGATTGCCGTTATTAACATCAACCAATTCACCATTTTCTGCTTCAATTTCTTTACCTCCCACATTTATACCAATACCAGTTTTCCCACTTTCATTAACTTGATTATGAGTGCTCCCCCGTAGAAGGAATGTGCTATCTCCCACAGGTGTTGCTACTCCTCCATCTGTAATACCTATTGCACTTCTAAGTCTTTTACGACCACCTTTAGCATAAGGAACTCTAAATTGTTCTTCATATGCTTTTTGAGCATTTTGGGTAAGTTTCATTTGTTGAGCTTTATTTAATGCTAAATTTATTGCATCTTGTTGTTCTTGTGCTCTTTGTGCAGCACGAGCTTGTTCTTCTTGTGCATTTTTATTTATAAGTCCACCAATAATTTGTGTACCTAATCCGATGGCAGCACCAATCCAAGCTTTAGGTCTGCCACCTGCTGTTCTTAAACATCTAGCCATAACTTAATAATTATTTACTTTAAATGAAATTGAATCAAATTTAAGTCGTTTATTATATGTAGTTCCACCGTTGCTACTATTTTTAAATTTAAATCTAATAACAAAATATGTCCCATATATAAGAGATTTTATATCAGATTTATCTCTACCATCAGCAGAATAATACATATCATTAATCTTATTAATTACATCTCTAAAGTAATTAAATTGCCATACTCCTTTTTCATAATGCGGATATTTATAAGAATCGTCATAATTAGAACCACCTTGACCTTTTATAGAAGCCCTATTAAGTTTATCATTAAATAATGATAATTCTTCAGTATCTACATTATTATTAAATATTCTAAGATAAACATTTGCTAAATCATAAATTTTATCCTCTGGATATTTACGATCAGAATGTTTACTCATAGGATATGCTGGAAGTAATTCCGCATAATTATTATTGTCAATGTTATTAGCATCAAGATAATTATGAATCCATCTAATACTTTCAAGAGTTTTTGGAATTTCAGGACCAACATTTATAAGAATATCAAATATAGCTTCACTTTCTGTTACAGGTTGAAGATCTGTATCTAATGGACCTAGCATACCATATAAACCAAAATTAGTATTATCATATTTATAAATAGATGCTATACCAGTTCTACTAAAGAATACTTTGTTTGTAGTATGAAGATTTTTATCAAATCCAAAATCCATAAAAGATATGAATTTATTTGTAAGAGTACTATAAGCAAAAGTAAATCCTCCACTATAACCATTCTTCATAAAACACATAAATATTCTATTAGTTCTACTATCTATATTAAAATAACAATGAGTAGGTTCATAAGTACTTATAAATTCCTCAACTGCAGCAGTTAAATCTTCTAATTTGCTATTATCATATCTAAATATCTTATGATGATCACTATCATACCAAATATAACCATGCTGACTAAGTATTTGACATTCTCTATATTTAAGACCACCAAAACCTAAGTCAGAGGTAAATAATTCAGAAGGTGCTACATCAAATAATTTGTGATTTGTTACACTAATTGTAGTATTATCGGCAGTCAACTTAGCGTCAGAAGAAGCAATAAGTAAAGTGTTTCTTGTATGAATAAAGAAATATTTACCAATAGCAAAAATATTTGTTATTTCTCCCGCCTTTTTATCTATAAGATAATAGTCATCTGCATCAAATATTCTCCAACTATTTTCATTAGATTCTGTTCTAATAGGATAAGAACTACGAATCATATTTGGTGTAACATTTTCATAATTTAAAGTTTCATCATAAGCACTATATTGTTTATGTTGATTATTAATATATGAAGATTTTAATTGAAATAAATCGGAACAATTTATAGGATTTATTATTGTAGCCTTTGTTCTAGTAGTAACATCGTAATCATCTTTATAAATAGATATTATATTTTCAGGTTCTTTCTTAATAGAAATAGCAGCCAAATTAAAATTAGAATGTTTATAACATCTTACAATAGAAGCATAATCATTTTGATTTAATTTTGTATCCGATGAACTACCATAAATTAAACTTAAATCATGTACTTCACCAGTAGCTTCATCTATTTGTATTGCATAATTATATCGCAAATATATTTCTTTGGCTATAAACGATGGATAATTATAGTCAAAATTAAATTCTTGATATTTTTCGCCATATATACTATCTTCAGCTATATTAACATAACCTAAAGGTATAAGTATTTTAGATTCGTTAGTATAAATGGAATTATTTAATTTTATAACAGTTCCAACTACTTTTTTATTATTATCGTTATAATCTATAAATACATCATTTGACGTGAATTTACATATGATACAACCATGTAAACCTTCTCTATCTACAGTTGCATAGCTGTCTCCAATTGGAATAGAAACAGAAGCATTTGATAATACTATATCACAATAATTTATAGGAACTATTTCACTAGTATGAATATTACTTGAATTAGAACCATAAGTTATACCATATATATTATCACGTAATGTTGTTTTATCTATACAATATTGAGTTATAAAAAATAATCCTTTATAATTAATACTTCCTATTTCAGGTTCTATACCTTTTAATAAATGACAAAAAGTTGGTGTAGTTTGTCCAACAAGCTGATAACCATCTACTACAGCATTATATAATGCTAAAGATTCTGGTTTTTCATATGAAATAAAATAACCAACATATCCTTCTGGAACTACAATATTTCTAAATTGTACTCCAATTTGGTCAAGGTATTGATTAGGATATGAACTTTGGTCATCTATAAACATTTTAGCAGCAGGTCCAGTTTTAAATAATTTATCACCATTAGAATTTACATAAAGTTCAAATCCTTCATATTGATCATCATCTAAAAGTGTACCACTTTTTGCACTCAAAATAACACTACTAATATAACTCAATTCACAAAGTTTAACATTGGCGAACGTATCATCACTCATCCAACTATCACTTGTACTTAAACCAAATTCATTTGCTATATCTGCTCTAAGTTCAGCGTCGTCTATAGCAAATAATTCATGTAATGTCATATTAGCTAATTGAGTATACGTATAACCTGTATAATCACTTGCTGAATCCCATTCTACAAATGTTTCTTCATATTCTCCTTGAACTTCAACTATTTTTCTTTTATATTTATTTTCTATTCTATAACCATTAGTATATGTACCATCTTTTCTAACAAAATGAATATAAAAAGAATACACTTCATTAGGCATTAGTGATTTTATTGTATTATCTACATTATAATTAACAACTGTATCACTGATAGCTATAGAAAGTATTTTAAAATATTTACTATCTACTGTTACTGTTGTATTATCATTTAATGTAATTGTAGGACATTCAAAATAAGTATCACTCTCTTCAGAATATCCATTAGCAACATTTTTTATATTTCCACCTTGTAATAAAAATAAAGAACGCTGACTAATTAACATACGATAATAACTACTACTATTTGGTAAATAGTTCATTGTGATACCTATTGTGGCATCTCCAAAAGTTTCTATTAAACTACTTTTTTTACCACTTCCACTAACTCCAGCAAAAATTACATCTTGTATACTAGGAGATAATGTAGAAATACGAACAGCCGTTGCAGCATACGATACTTCAATTGATGTACTATCACCACTATCATAAGTTCCAGCACCAGTTCTAGCTTTAAATTTTACAATTTTATGCTGTGTTGCATTATTGCTTACAGAATTAGGTTTAACCTGTTTTCTTACTTGTACTGCTTTTATATTTGATACAACTTGCCGTAAATCTTCATTATAATTAGTTTCTTTAATATTAGCAATATATAACTTATTATCAAAATTTGTAATAGCTTTAACATTATATATATTAAAACCTGTTTCTATAAGTTCGTCTATAGAAACTTCTGAAATGTTTACGGCATCGAATTGAATATCATATAGACAACTACCATTTAATTTAAATTCTTTCCAAATACGACCAACAATAGCATTATCTGTTTGAAGTATATAGCCAAGCTGAAACTTAGATAAATTATATTCAGTATCTAAACTTACTGAAAATTTCAAATTATAATTACTATCTTTTTCAACATTTATAGCCCCTAGATATACTTGTGTGCTATTATATGTTCCAGGGGATTTATCATATTTATGATTGATACCTAATTTATTTTCTAAATGTAATGCATATTGATTACTTCCTATAGGAAACCACTTAGTATAAATATCATCTTTAATTAAATATCGTATAAAAAATTGATATGTTCCATTAGGAATAGGAGTGCCTAATATTTTACTAAAATTTATTATATTGGCAATAGGTACATTAGGCATTCCAGAATAATCATCAATATCGTCGTATACTGACGATTTATTAAGATTTATAGTATATAATGGAATATCATATACTGTATCACTTTCACCTATGGAAATAATAAGTTCATTATTTACATTATAAATATATGTACCAACTATTTTGCCTCCACGATAACTCCAAGCAGTATCTACAGGAACAACACAAAGCTCATCATAATTTTCACATTCTATTAATCTATAAATTTGATGAGCAGAAGTTAAAATTACAATTTCATTTGGGCAATTAATATATCCTACAATATTACCTTCTATTGTCTGAACAGTTAATGGGGCACTAACACCAGCTACTTTCAAAGTTGGTGCACCACTATATGATGCAATTACACCAATCTTAAAACCCTCATCATTTGTAATAAAACTACCATCCAAACTAAGTCTTATATTTTTGGCAAATGTAAGACTACCGTTTTTGGTAATTTGAGGATTACCATTAAGATTTAATTCTTTAATAATTTCCATAACTTAACCTCTAGGTAAAAATGTAGAATTATAGAAAAAGTTATTCCAACCATCATTTGCACCTCTTGAAAGAGCCATTTTTGCAGATGCAGCTGCTTTAGGTCTAAGAGTATTCCATTGCATCCAGGGATTGGTAACAGGACTATTAGATTTCAAATCATAAACAGGATGTTTACTACCTCTGCTAAGATATTTAAATAATACATACCAAGCAAGAGCTTCTAATAAAAGTCCATCATCAATAATGTAAGGACAATCACATTCATAATATTCATCGTAATAAGTTGCAACTTCAAAAGTTTCAACTTCTATGCTATCTATTTCAAAACTAAGTTCGATATTATTTCCATCTAATACAAAATACCTTTCTCTACTTCCATCAACAATATTACCAACTTTCATAAAGTTTACGCCAGTTTTGTTGGTATCATCAATAACAGCAATTTCAGAACCAGTGTTTTGAGCACTACGTCCTGAACAATCACATTTAGTTTTATATTCTTGTATTTCACAACCATTAGAATCAAACACTCTAAGTTCCTTTGCATTAATCTCACAAGGAAATTGTGCAATTCTATCAGAAACTTCTAAAGTTCTTCTCTTACGTTCCATAGGAAGAACTTTCATTTGAGAAAGTGCATCTATAGTCCAAGCACCAACTCTTGGTATCCAATCACTTTCAGATAAGTTAAAATCATTACTTACCTTCGCGAGTAGCCTTGCTAGCGTTAATTGACGTTTGATGTTCATTTCTAATAAAATTATTATATATTAATTTATCAGCTCTATTACATAAAACTATCTTGGTTCTAAGGTCTATGTCAAGTTCACATATTTTTGTTGTATCATTATTTGTTTCTTGTAACAATTCATCATGCAACTTACCTTTTGTATCTCCACCTCGATAGTTTATTAACTCTAATTTAAAATCTGAACCTCCTGGAATTTTAGAATCAATTAATGGAACTTCATATACATATTCATCTTCTTTAAATACTCTTTTATCTTCGGCATGATATTCAATTCCATTTCTCAAACACCATTCGGCTTCATCTTTATTATATATTTTTTTACCTTCTGCAAGTAATTGCTTTTCTCTTTCTTTTGTAGCCTTGAAATCTATAAGTCTTCTAAATGTTTTCTTAACATGACATCTATTAATACAAATCCAACCAATTTCTCCTAAAGAATATCCATAACCATTAAGAATCATAAATTTATGTAATTGTTTATAATATTCTCTAAGTATCTCAGTATATTCTTTTGTATTTAAAGAAACAAGTTTGTTATAGAAAACTATATCTTTTTCAAGTTTATAAATTTTTTCTTGTAATTTAGCATATCTTAAAAGATGATACAATTCAACTGTAAGTTTATATTCTTCTTTTTTATTTAGATATGCAGTTTTAGCAAACCTTATCAAACTACCATCAATATATCTGTTTTGAGCTATTTCTTTATATTTAAAGATATAAATTTTATAATCATTAGCATATACTTCTTTATTCTCCTTTATTTCATCGTATAATACATTCATTTCAGTAGTCAGATTGGCAATTTCATCTTCTGCTTTTTCAATCTGTTCTGTATAATAAGCTTGCATGCTTTTATGATAATCTTTTAAACCGATAGGTTTTTCTTGAATAGCCATAACTTATTAACTATATTTAATTTGTTCAGGAATTTCGTTAGTTTCTCTCACTGTGTTGAGTAAATCTCTTTTATATATAATTTCTTTTATTTGACCTATCATATCTTCTGATAAAAGCCACTCATTTTCATCTAACATCAAATCATATTTATCAACTTCTTTATTTTCTTTTTCAATAAAATTAGGATGTTCAAATGCACCTTCAATAACAATTTTATTAAAATCAATAGATTTATTTTTAGGAGGGAACAAATAAATATAACCATTTATATAATCATAAGAAGGTAAACTACACATACCTACTAAAGCGTAATTAAATCTAGCAGTTGTTTCTTTTACAAATGGAATTTCTTTGTTAGTCTGATAACCAGCAGTACTTACTCTATCAAACGGAAGATTATTTGTAAGTCTAACAGGTCTTGGTACTTTTTGTAATGTTCTTTTAATCTTTATAACTTCACCATCTAACTCTGGAGGAAGTTTAATATCTCCATCATTAACATCTGTTAAAGTTACATTAAAACGTTGAGTTAAAACTTTATCTACATAGCCATGATTTTCATAACTACGACGAACAACTTCATTTCGAGTATGAATAATAAGAAGTTTAAGATTCTCTCGAAGAGCTTTGTTGTTTGGTTGTTTAAGTGAATGAGCAAACTCACTTACAAGTTGAGCAATAGAAGCCATAATTTATACATTAATTTATATTGTTATTTGCATATATAATATATATTATTACAAAGTAATAATATAAATATTATATATGCAAATACAATATTAGCAATAATATCTAAATTTTGACCTTATATTGCTAAAAATCAGTAAGTTATGTATGCTATATAAAAATTTATAAATCTGCATCCACTCTTACATATTTGTTAAAAACACTATAAAGTTCTTTAACAATATATCCTATAGTGTATGCTGGAGGTTCACCTGAATTAAGAATATTATATTTTTCTAGCATAGATTCTTTAACGTGTTCTGCTTCATGTACAATAGAAGATATATAATCTTCTTTAGTTTTATGATTTCTAAAGATAATATAACTTATATATCTATCTTTAAAAGTTATAGTAACAGCTTTAGCACCTTTAATAAAAAGGTTATATTTGACTCTATCCATTCCTTCTACGGGGGTGCTAGATTGAGCCATATCATCTACAATAATATCAAAAAGATTATAGTTTACATTATAATAAACTATAATCTCCCAATAACCATTTACATCTATTACTTGTTTAATCATATCATATCATCCCATTCAATAGGACAATTCATAAACATAGTATCTGCATAAAAACGATTAAATACAAATCCTTCTTCTGCATCAACATCATCGAGTAAATCTTTTACATATTTACAAAGATGTTCTTCTGATGTAATAGAACTTCCAAGAAAATCTGCTTTACACATATTAGCTACATAAACAGCATCATATAGTTTATTACGTTCTATACGAACTCCATAAACATTAAGCATATTTTCTACTTCTTGTCTTGTATATGGTTGTATATGTTCTTCTTTACCAGTTTGTTTATTCCTTGTTGTCATTCTACTAACAGCCTCTTTACAAAGCTTTTTATTAAAATGACAACCATAATTATTTATATAGACTTTCATTCCATCAGGAATTTCGTCATAACTACCTGCACTTTTGTTATACATATCTCTTGTCTTTTTAATAAGAAGAGTGATAACTTAGGCACCCCCGTAGAAGGAATGTCATAGGTTATCACTCACTCTCAATTACATTATCTTACATTCTACCACCACGACGATAACCATATCGACCACCGCCACGATATTGACTACGATTCATATCTCGTTCCATTTCATCCATTTCACGATAATCTTCATCATAATCATCTTCGTCATCATATTCACTCTTTGAATGTTCATTTTCCATACATTCAATAAGTTCCTTGACAAACTTCTTCATCTTCTTCAATTTACGAAGAGTACGTTCAGAATCTTCTGAACTTCTATATCTAACTACTATCATAATTGTTTAAGTTTTATTTGTTCCAGATTTAAGTAAAGATATTGCTTCTGCAAGTTGAGATTTAAGACTACTTACTTCATCTTTAAGTGCTTTAACTTCTTCATTATTTGCACTACTTGGTACAAGTTCATTTAGAACAGTATCATATTGGGGAATTAATGAATTATGATAAGGAGCACTATCAACTATAGCTTTACTATTTTGACGTAATGTTTTTATATAATTAAATAATGAATCTTTATTGTCTGCAATAACAAAAGATGTTTCTCCAAAATCAGCAATAGCATTATTACTGGGCACTTGTTTGAATTCACGTCTTTCACCATTTACATTAGCAACAATATCTAGTCTTAATTCAGGTAATTGACCAAACATATTTGGATTGGCTTTACCATATACTGGAGTTATACTTTCGATAGAAGCAGTAAACCAACTTATTTTATCACGTCTATCGAGTCCATACAGAATATTACCTTTACTTAAAGTCGAGAACATAGTTGTAAAATTTTAAAGATTAATAATATTAACTTAAGTTGTAGGAGCTACACCCATAGTCATTAATTGAAGTATATTAGCCATCTTATCATAATAAATAAGATAAACACCTGTACCACTTAATTGACTAGCAGTAGCGGCATCGCCACCAACTAATGTTAAAGGCTGAGTAAATTCATTAGAAGCGAATAGAATGGGAAGAGTACCTGCTGCTTCAGGAAGAGCAGTATTTAACCTAAATAGAATTACACCATTACCATTAAGAAATCTAAATGCACGTTTTGGAATACCAATAACTACATTGTCAGTATTAACAGTAATATTTGTACTTTCAATCAAAGGAATACCATTCCTATTTGCAAAATTGAAAGGATAATTAGTAGTTGCACCAAACATATTCTTATCTCCTATAAATTAATTAAAGAAACTAGTCTGACCATAACCGTATCCATAAGGAGTAGCATTAACTGCTACAAGATTTGGATACTGAACAGGAACCGTATTAGGCTGTTTAGCAGCAAGAGTAGCAATCTTTTCATTCAAAGCATTAATGGCAGCATTAAATGTTTCAGTTTGTTTATCATTAGAGATTTGATTGCGAAGCTGAGTAATAATATCACCCTGAGTATCAATCTTAGATTGCATCTCACGTTCTTTAATCTCACAGAATTTTTGTTCAAGCATAGCATTTTGCTGAGCAATAGCAGTAAGAATAGTATTTGCATTTCTATCTGCTTGACTACCGAGCTGATTAGTCTGCTGACATACTGCAAGTTGGTCTGCACCTTCATTCTTAGCCATCTGAAGAATAAGATCTGCATGATTACGAGCAGCTTCACTCTGAAGAGCATTAGTCTGCTGACAAATAGCAAGACGATTTTCACAACAACACTGAGCAAGCTGTTGAGCAAGAGCGGTATTACCAGACTGAATAGAATTAATAATCTGTGCACCAGTAAGTTTAACATCACCATCCATAGTAATGATAGAAGTTGCAAGAGAATTAATACCATTCTTAACTGTTTCAACACTAGTATTAAGAATCTGTGCTAACTGACCAAGAGCATCTGCACGACCATTAATAGCCTGAAGGATAAGGTCACGACCTGCGTCATTATTAAGTTGATTAGCGAGGAAACCAGTGCCACCATTAACACCACCAAAACCTCCCCAATTACCATTACCCCAACCTCCAAACATATTGAAGAAAGGATATAAGAAAGGAAGCATAAACATCATCCAAAATGGATTATTCATACCACCACCAAAACCATTACCACTAAGTGCAGCAATAGTAGCCAAGTCACTCATTCCTTTATTGGAATTAGGGTCTTGGAAAACATAAACACCATCATTTTGTGCCATAATTGTTTTAATTTAATTAAGTTTGTAAAAAGATTAATTACCTTCTTTGACGTCATTAGAAGATATTGCAAAATTACTACAAACATTAAGTAAAACAAAACAATGCCGACAAATAAAATAAGCCCCTAACTTTCAACAAGTTAGAGGCTAAACATAATACCGATTATATATTAACTAATTATATTATCTTAAAGACTATTTCGTTCTTTAATAACTTTAATCAAATCATCTTTATACCAACGAAGTTCTTTCCAACCTTTACGTTTTACACCTTTTGGAATAATACCATCTCGAACTAAATCATCAAATCTACTAGTCTTTAAATTCATATAAATACAAGCTTCTTCTTTACTAAGAGCTTCATGAGCAAGAACATGTACAATGTCCATTGCCTCATCTTCTGTAATTTCACAGGTATCATTATCAAGTTTATTTGCAATATCCCTCAGCATTTTTGCAATAAACGAATTTATCCATTTTGCCATAGTTTAATTTAAGATATAATATTATAAATAGAAATATTCCAACAATAATCAAATGTATTGAAAGATAATCTTTATCGGAAATATCAATTCTATACTCATAATCAATATAGCAAAGTACATTATTAACAACAATATAATGCAGGAACATTCTATGATAAGAACAGAATTTAAAGACATAAGAAGAAATATAAAGAAATGTAATTGGTAAAATACCAATTCCACACATATAAGTAAATAATTTAATATCTATACCATAATAAGAAAGAATCGTATTCGCCAAATTAAATGCCGCTAAGACCATCGGTATTATCTTCAGCAAATACAATTCAATCTTGTATAGTACTTTATTTGGCACGACCTCCATTTCCGTATTCACGTCTTGTTCTAGTAAAACCTGATTTTGGAACAAAAGGCTTTGCACGATTATCACTTCTATAAGAAGTATTTCTACTTGAATTAGTACCAGTTTTAGCCATAAGTTTATTATTTAGTTTATTATTAAAATCTTTATTACTTTCTTCTACGGGGGAGGTCATTTGTCAAAGTTTCACTTTATAAAGTTTGCTATTATTAGGTCAAATTTGCCCTCAAATTCGCTCACTATTGAAATAAAGGTTCAAAGATGATAATTTGTCCGTACCTTAAAAGAAAGCGTCTTAAATCGAAATTTAAATTATTGTATAACTTTATATTTTAATTAATATAATCAATATCCTTATAATCAATCTTAAACTTTTTACATAAAGGTTTCATAAGCCAAGACCAAAATACAGGTGCAAGAATAGCACTGTTAAGGATAAGTTTTACATCTTCATTAACTAGATAATATACCACCCCCGTAGAAGAAATGACAAAGAGTAGAATTGCTCTCTTAATCCAAATATTAGTTTTACTCTTTCTTGCTTCATCTACAAGTTTAATAATTACATAAGTGAGAAGATTAACTACAATACAAAATGTAAAATCAAAACTATTAAGTGTAGTTTCTATAATATTATTAAGTATTTCCATAATAGTAAACGTTTGTAGGTGCAAAGATATATAAATATAATCACACCTACAAACTATTTTAGATTATTTAACAAAATTTCTTAAATCCATATTTGTACTAATCATATTAGCAAGAATATTTCTAAGAAAATCATTTAAATTTTCACTATTTGCTTGAGAATCTTTAAGATTAATATAACTTATTATTTCTCTAAGCATACGATTATTATCTCTAGTAAGAGTTAAAAGTTCTTGTTCTTCTTCATATGACATTTTCTTTACTATCAATAATTTCCTTTGCAAGTTCTTTTGAATAAGCTCTCCAATCTTGCATAGCAAGATATTCTTGAGTATATTCTTCTGCTTTATCTCCAGCAGTACCATCTTTGACTAATTCGTAATTATTACGAATGGCATCCATTCTATCTGCTGGATAATTTGCTTTGATTAGTGAACTAATAATTATATCCCTATCATAACAAGGAATCATAAGTTCATCACAAGTTATAAAATCTTCATCTTCTTGCTCATTGATGTGAACAAGAACTTTATTTCCAAAAATTCTGAACTTTTGGAACTTTTGTTTATTTATTGTTACTTTAATCATAATGATGTTATTTTATACGCTGTATATAGGAAATTCGTAGTATTTTGAGAAAGATTACCAATTTCTGTCCAGTTTCCATTAACTTTAACAACCCAAAATTTAGTAGAATTATAACCTGTTGATGAAATTGTTTTATTACCTGTATTACCTCCTGTATACCAATAATTATTAGGCATTCCATAATAATTTTTTATAACATTATCTATTAGTGTAAAATTATCATATAAAATTTTAAGTTCACCAAGAGATAATAAATGTCCATTATAGGTTGTACCTTTATAGGTTATTGTTTTACCCATAAGTGTAACAAAAGCAGGAGTGGCGCCAGTGCCTGGATTATTAGTAAAATCTGTTAAATATGCTTGACTATTAGTATTTCCCTCTAAATCTTCTATTGCCTCCAATTGAGATGATGTAATAGTTCTTGAAGTTGTAGTTCTTTCAGTTCCATCATTAGCAATAGTACCTTGAACATTTTCTCCATCTCTAATTGCTAAAATAAAACGAACATCTGGAGTAATTATTGCAATGCCTATTCTTGTTTTTCCTTGAATAAAGCCGCCTCTATCTATAACATTTTGTAATGGCTCGTAACTATCTGAATATACTTGATATATATCAGGTCTATCAACAGCATATTGAACAGATACTTCAGTAACTACTTGATTTGGAATTATTATAATATCATCTATATTCCTATATCCTGCTGGAGCTACACCAAATGTACATTTATAAGTTTCTGTTCCATCGCCTGCAACTGCTCCTCCTCCATAAGTATAAATTATAGTAGAACCTGATACCACAGCATAAGTATCGTAATCCAATACAATTGGATTACCAATATCATGTTCTTCACTATCTACTTTCTGAAGAGTAATTGAAGGTTTTGCACTACTAATGTCACTTAATGTACCATCTGTTGTAACATTAAATTGGATATATGCATATTTAACTGTTACATTTACACTAGGAGTAGCCATAGTTTGTTCACTAGTGAAAGCATAAACTCCACAACCTAAACTCCAAGTATCACCAACTGGTGTTTCAGTACTTGGTGCAATAGCAGACATTTTAGTTGGGTCTGTTGTTTTACCTACTGCAAAATCATCGCTAGTAGGTACAAAACAAATACCTCTTTTAGCTCCAGCATCTTCTAATGTGTTTACTATAGGCTTGGTATGATTTACAGGAAGAAAATTAACAATAGGATAAAATGTTTCTGTAGGTCTAACATATTGTGATGCTGTAATTGTAACAGAAGTAACTGCTACAGCATTTACTGTAATATCAAATTCTACAATAGAAGCATTAGGGTCAGTCCATTCTTCCCAAAGCGGACAACATTGAATAGTTACAACATCTGTCCAAGTAACATTTTCTTGTGCAGGAGCAACTCTAACATATCCTAATTGTGTATCAATTGTAGTTCTAGCTTGATAATCTAAACTTTGAACTGTATGATTAGTAATTCTAAACTTTAATGCTGATAAAGAAATACCATTAATGTTAAGTTTAGTACTATCACCTTCTTTAATGCTATTCGATTGTGGAATAACAGTATATGAAACTGGGTCTACTTGTGTATTAACAACATGAAGCAGAGGATTACCTTGACCATCCTTTGCTAATTCAGCAAGATATTTCTGATAACTAGTAATGCTTTGTCCTACTTGTACCCAACCTCTAATATCAGCATTTATATTACTACCTACTCTATTTGATTCCTCTATAAGAGCAGTAAGTTTATTAAACTCTGCTCCAGTAAGGAGAACAGGGCTAGCCTGAGTGCCCTGTTCCCAATTATAATTTCTAAGATTATTAACGCTCATAATTCACTAATTATTATTATAACTATCTGGAAGTATATTAACAATTACTTTAGATACAGCATCAGAAGTTCTTCTAGATGTTACATTTTGTAGATAATCTGTTCCATCAATAGTAACTGTTTGAAGTTTTGGCTTATCTACAATGTTAATATCTGTAATTCTTGCAGGATACCTAATTTCCGTAAGTGCAGCAGAATTTGGTAAATCAATAGAAGGAATACTACCTTCTCTAATATCAATTTTTTCAAGTCTTACGCACTTAAAAAGATTTACAGCACTATTAATTGTATTTACACCCCTAACAATAAATTCTTTAATGTTTATAGCATTATCTATTGTTATCTTTTGGGTTATAAACAAATTATCTTCTTCTCCTGTTGGATTAATTGTAACTTTTTGAAGCTTCTTACCAGTAAATGCAAATTCTGTTTGACTAGCAGAAAGAGGTACATTCATATCACCTATTTCAAGATAATAATTAATACCTTTTATTGCTACAGCTGAATCACTAGCTAATTGGAAACTTTTATAATTGAAGGTTTGACCAGCTTGAACTCTTACACGTCTAGCACTTGCAGAAGCATCAAGATTCGATTCACCTTGACTAATTCTAGGATACAACCATTTAGCAGGAGTAAGAACAAACACATATGTATTTGGATTACCTGGAGTGGCACCAGCACCTCTAAATCCAAGAGCATTTGGAGCATCACTTGTACCAGCAAATTCACCAAACTCACACCAAGAACTAAGATACATAATTCTATCAAGAAGCCATTGATATTCACTCCATCTTTGACTACCATTACATTGTGTAATAGCTCTTGCATTATTGTTTACATAGATACCATCATTCTGAGCAACAGCAGCTGTTTCATAAACAGTTCTAGCCATTTCGTTAAATGCTACAGCAGGGAAATAATCTTGAGCAAACAGAACATAATCAATCATAAATTGCATAGCATTACCACTCATAGCAGCCATAGCAGTAAACATACTCCTCATCATTTCTGTCATCTCAGAACTAAATGCAGTTTCCATAAGATTATAGAAACCATTATTTTCACCTTGCCAATAATAAGCACCTGCTGCATCTTTATCGTGTTCCTCTACATAATAAGGCTTTCTGTTTTGACCTACGTTATTAGTTTTAATAGTTGTATCTAGGTCATCTTGTTCAAATCTAATTTTAAGAGAAACAGGATCAGTATAGTAATAAGTATTTTTAGCTCTATTATCTGTACCTGCAAAAAGCTTAACAAAACAAGAATGATATAAAGCATCATTTATTTCTAATTTTGTAGAAGCTGTTGCTCTAAAATGTGCAGTAAATATACTCTTTATAAGTTCTGCAATTTCATTCCATTGACCAACAACCCAAGTAGCAGGACTTGTAACTAATTCTTCACAATAGGTTTCATATAATGTTCTAATATTTAATTCTGCACCATTTAATCCAGCATTAATCCATTGAGCAGTATTAGCATTATACTTATACATATTATATCTATTAGCACTATCTGTTAGCCAATAAACATAATCTGTAGAAGGTTCAGCATTACCTTGAATATCTTGCTGTGGTCTAGCTACATTATTTTGAAGTTGTTCTAATGTACCATCATAGAATTTAATGATAGATATATTGTGTAAATAAACATAATTCCAAAATGCTTTAATAGCATCTAATCCATCAGTTTCAGCAGGATATTCGGCACCATCAATTTCTGTTGTTTTACCAAAACCAAAATTGATATTCTTTCTATTACCATACATCCAAGCCTCTTTGTCTGCATCATATGTTACACTATTATCCCAAGGAGTAGCAAATAATGCTAATGGTACATCGTTATCTGCACCTTCAACCATAAGCATATTTGGAGTAGTATTTTTGTTAAAGCCAAAAGTAGGTTTATCACCTTTACCTGCTCCAAATGTCATAAGATAACTAAATACCCAAGGGTCATTCTCAGTTTCTCTATGGAAGAAAAGGAATGGTTTTTCATATACAGAAATTCTTGCATTTGATTGAGCTGCAATTTGACCTGGATTACTAATATTACCTCTACGTACAAGTTCTTTGAAAAGGTCTGTATAAATCCAAGTAAGACCAAGTTTATGACCTTGTTGAGAAGATGCAAAATTAATCTTACCTACAAGTTTCTTTGCAAATGGTTCACCCATTGCAATAGCATAACCGTTTGCACCAAAATTATAATTACTACCATCGCCTGGCTCTGGTGGAGAATCTGGAACCCAAGTAGTACTATCACCAATTTTATACTGTTGATTCCAATCATAATATGTCATAGCAGTTGTACCCTGACCACTACCTTCAACATTTACAAGAGTACCACTTCTCTTAGGATCACCAGCTATTCCAATGTAGACGTTAATACCTTTAGTTTTACCTTTGTTTTGATCACCATATTTTGGCAAATGTCCTGTATGACCTATAACATTATATCCAGCATTCTTTGCTTTTTCAAAAGAAATAACATCATTATCTCCAAGAATGTCATTTATTCTTTTCCAAGCAATTTTTTCATTTGAAGATGAAAGACCAGATACATAATCTTGCATTACTTCATTTGTAGAAAGAGCTTTTTGATAACATCTAATACTAAATATATCTAAGTCTGACCCAACTGCACCAAGAACAAGATTTACACTTTCTGCAAGGAAACTATCATTAGCTTCATAGAAAAATTCTCTTTCAATCTTATCATTAATAAACAAACGAACAAAGTTATAATTAACAGGTCTATCTGGGTCATGTGCTGGATTAAGACCATAAAGAATATTAAGAGTAATTCTTGTTCTTTCTCCTTCTGCCCAACTAACATTTTGATCATCTCTAACTCTAGAATTTTTAGTAAGCATAGCAGCTTCAAGAGCTTTCATCTCAAAGCCATAAATATCACCATCGATAGGATGAGTAGTACCCAATTTAATAACAGTTTCTTCTTCATCAAGTACATTATATGCTCTAAAATCAATTTCAAGAGTCATATTTTTACCTGTAAGACCTGTAGGAGAACCACTAGGATTGATAAATTGAGAAAGAGGATTATATTGAATTGTCAATTTCCTATTAGCAGGAATATGTAAAGCTCTAACTTTTTCTGCACTAGCAGATGTATCATCTACATTTTTATTGACAGCCATATAACCATCACTTTGCATATCAAAATTAACCCAAGTAGATGGTACTATAGCATCATTTGCTTCGTTTATAATGGTCTGAGGATTTTCTTCATCGTTACTTCTATTAGCAGGAGAAAGAATAAATTCTGCTCCTTTTACAGGTGCAAATTGAGCATCATTATTAATAGTAAAATAAATTCTATCAGACAACTGATTACCATTTTCATCTTCTGCAATCATATAAGCATATTTAACATCTTCTTCAATCTCAAGAGATAAATCTGTTGTTAAACTGTACTTAATATTATTTCTAGCAGTAAACTCCCAAGCATTAAGAACCTCATTAGATGTACTATCCTTAAGTTTAAATATTACACCAAGTGTTTCTCCTGTTGTAAATACAGCATAATCGAAGAATTTAACATCTGTATAGTTATCAAGAACAGAATTGACATTGTTAATAATAACCATGTCAGAAGAACCTGCAACCATATATTGAGATTCAACAACATCTGTTTTAACTGTACTATCCCCATCTGCTTGCATATATGCTCTTACAGTATGTCTACCAGGAGTCATAACAGAAGCAGGAGCCGCATCAAATGTAAAATCTCTACCAGTTGTAAGATTAACATAATCTCCTAACTGAATAGCGGTACTATATTGAGATATGAATTGTGTACCTTTACCTGTACCAATTTCAATATACAAGGTTTTTGCAATAGCACCACCTATAAGATAATTAAGAGTAAGATAACTTCCAGTTTCTGGAATTTCAAAATTATCATTAAAGTACAATTGCATATTAACAACTTGAATAGTATATGTATACCACATACTACTAGCATTAGCACCTACGCCTCTCAATCTTACATAGTTTTCTCCTTCTGAGAGATAAGAAGAAATATCTATATTTTTATAAGTAGACGCATTAGCCGTTATATTAGTTACAGGTCTTGTAATCCAAGGATTATCAAGAGATGTCCTAGTTTGAATTTCTATAGTAAGTGGTTCGGCAACTTCTTCTTCTATACCTCCAGGATGAATAACAATACTTGTACCTTTTACAGGTATTTGTACATTATTATCTTTCGATATAGCAGGAGGTGCAACCACATTCAAAGCCACATTAAATACATCAGTAGTTCCAATCTCTTTAAGTTTTTCTTTAAGAGCATCTTCCACTTCACCTTTGGTATGACCTTCCCAAGGTTCATTGATAACATCAACAATCTCAGCCATAATTATTTAATTTTAATTATTACCATAATTCTTTTCTTTTCCAAATATCTTTTCTTCTCCAATATTTAGAAACTGCAATCCAAACTAAAGTAAGTCCTCTATAAACAGCAGATATAGTCTTACTACCAAGTTTAACCGCAGACCAATCTTTTAATCCTGTCATAATACTTACTTTTTATACAGGCTCTTCTTCTTCCTCTTCAATGAAGTAAAGAGTATTTTCATCAATTTCCTCATCTAGAATCATTTGATTATACTCAGCTTCTGTACAGCTAAGAAGAGAATATCCATGTAATTGATTTCTTAAATTAACAACTTCTTGCGCAATACCAATTGCTTCTTGTTGTTCAGGATTAAGCATTGAAATCGCATCATATAAATCTTCAAGGGATTTATCGATACGTTTTTTAATATCTTTTAATTGCTTAGTTACAACTTGTTGAGCAATTGCTACTTCTGGATTATTACCAAGTTCATTTACTACTGTTACAACAGAATTAGTAGGTCTACCAAAGCAAATCCAATATTCTCGATTTGTAATAGGTGTTCCAGCAGGTACTGGTTTTCTACTTAAATATACATTACCATCTGTTGCACGTTCGGTAATAACCAATCTATCATATTCTTTATCGATATTCCAATAGTCTTTTTCAACACTAATGGAAACTTTACCTAAATTAGTCTTGACTGCCTCCATAATATAATTCTTTTGTATCAACAGCAGTTTCCCCATTATATTGAATAACTACTGTAAATTTATGATCACCAACCTGTAAATCATCTATTTCTGTAAAACTATTAATAGGTTCATCGTCAAAATAAAGACTACAAGTAGTTTCTTTAATATCTATCTCAATTCCATTATATTTGGCATAAATATCAGCACAAGGTAATCCATAATGATATGTAGGAATAATGAGGACTTCCAATCCACTTTCTTCTACGGGGGTGCCATCTGGAGCACTATTATCTTCTGGACCTAACCTGAAATGTTCATCAAAACCATTATTAAATTTATGCTCAAATAATTCACCATTATCAGGGTCAATTTCAAACTTAGGTCTTTCACCACAAGAAACAAGTGCCTGAATATGACCATCTTCATCAACAGGAAATATAAATGAAGTTGAATTATCGTGACCTTGATATATTTGATTAATCTTAGCTTTAATATACCTAATAAGAGTTTCTGCAAGTTTTTCTTTTCCAAGTTTCCTAGCAGCAACTGCAGCATTAAACATATTATAACATTCAATGACACTAGAATTTCTGTCTGTACAAGATGCTTTACAATCTTTGAGCATTTCTTCACCATAATCAGCAAGCATTGCTAAAATACGATGATATACACAAATATAGTCAGCAGGAATTGTAACATATACATATTCTAGTTCTACTTCTTTAAGTTTGCTCATAGTTTTAAAACTTTATTATACAGACTATCTAACTTATCTTGTTGTTCCTTAGAAAGAACATCTATATTCTCGTAAGCATCTATAAGAATAGAAGTATAATCCAAAATAGTTATTTTGTTTTTGTTTGGAATATAACCTTCTTCAAATAGAACTGTAATACAATCAGCAATGCCCAACATTCTATCATCTAGAATGTCAAGCATTGCTGACTTATTTATTGACTTATACAACATAAACGTTATGTGTTAAAGGTCTTATTTGAAACATAAGTAGAATATTTACTTATGTATATTCCAACTCTATTATTAATTTGAGTAATTCGGGATATAGAATCTTGTCCATCATATACTATATCAATAATAGCTTTGGTAAGTTCATCAATCCATTCTTCTTTTAATCTTCTTGCAACATTTGTTTCGTTTATTTCATAATCTGAAAGAATGGCATACAACTTATAATATTCTGTAGAAACTAACTTAGTTATATTATCTAGAATAAGTTGTCTATTTTTCTCAATATTATTATGAATTATAATTAATTCAATTTCTTGAGATATATTAGCACCAAGTGCTTTAAATCCTAAATCAATAGTATTCTTACACTTATGTGCTTCTTTTCTTTCAGCATCTTTAAAAATTTTATCTAAAACTGCATTAAGCTTTACAATGTTTGCAGTATTTTCTTTTATAGCTGTAGCCATTTCAATAAGAGGTTTATTTTTATCCCTCTGTTTGAAAAAACTAATAAGTTGAACAATCAAAGTATAACATATAAAAACTCCACTTGATATTGCTACAGTTATATAAGAAGAATTACGAATACTCTCATCAATAATTTGATTAATTGCTTGAAAGTCATTCATATTATTAACTTCTCTACGGGGAAGCACTATTTAAATTAGCTCCCCCGTAGAAGAATGTTGAAGATTAATTATTTATTAAAGTGGGTCATAAAGTGTATCTGCTACTTCTTTAGTAAGGAAACCAGTGCCAGGTTCGGTAGTAGTAGCACCTGCAGCAGCAACAGCATTCTTAGTAGCATTGTCACTAAACTTACCTTCAGGAAGAATAGCATTCAAGCCAGAAAGAGCACTAGATGCTGTAGAACCATCAGCTTTTGTAAGTGGAATAGCAATATGAACATACTGCCAAACACGCTCATTAAGCTGCTTTCCAGCATCACGCTTAGTAGCAAAATGAAGATTGAAAATCTTGTACCCCTTAGTACTAGAGCTACCACTACCAGCAGTATTCATTTCAAGGTCATCTTCAACAGCCTCTGGATAACCAGGATAAAGCTCCTTTCCATCCTCTGCAAGAAGATTAAATCCTTTACCTGCTGCACAACGAGATGCAAGATCTTGGATATAAGCCTTATCACCTATAGCTTTCTTACCATGTGTAAGAGAAGAAGTAGATGTACCTGTAAGCTCATCTGCAAACTTAATTTCCCAATCTTCACCAGGATTCTGACAAGTAATAGTAACATTAGCACCAGAACCTGTAGCTACAAATGGGAATAAATCATTTGTCTTAGCATTAATTGCAGAACGCATTGCTGCAGCTTCTGTATTGGTTGTAGTAGAACCTGCTACAATACTTGTACGCCAAGTAGAACGTTCATTAAGAACAGTACCCTTCTTAATAAGAACTACAGTATATTCCTTACCTTTAACAGGAGTTGGGAACACAAATGTAGTTGCAAATGTAGCACCCGCATATGGAAGGGTATGAGTGATTTCAAGAGTAGAAATATCTACCTCAGGAATCATAAATGGAGCCTTACCAGCACCACGACCAAGCACAATACCAAAATTCTTTGTAGGTGCAGCAGCAAGCAATGAACTACCTGCTTTATCTCCACCACATTCAAAGAAAGAAATAGCACCAGCATCCAAACCGCTGAAATCATAAGCGGTAACAGAAGAACCAGCATTAAGTGCTTTAGTACTATTAACGATTAAAAGTTGTTTCATAATTTATATAAATTTAATATTGTTTATTGATAACCTTCGTTCCTATAATTATTTCTTACATCTTCTCTTTGTTGAGCTTGTTCACTAGCCTGTGATGCAGCAATACCTCCACTAACTGCTGCTCGATACAAGTCAACAGCATGTTTAAGAATATCAACGTGCATATAATCAGGTAAGTCACAATCTACATTTTGACCATTAATATCTTCGCTATACTTAACAACTGCTGGTTTAGCAATATAAGATATACGAACTACATTTGGTACAAGATTATTATCTAAGAAATAACCAGTAGTTTCATTACCATTAAGTTTACCTAAGTAAATTTGTAAATTGTTATTTACAATAATGGCAATAGGACTACGAAGTCTAGGTCGAAGAATAAAATCGTTCAAAGTATCTGCTAAATAAGCATCATCTATAAGACGAATAGGGAACAAATTAGACTTAAAATTGTTCAAATATTCAATAGTAGTACCAAGACCAGTAGCAGCATCTACATAATCTATAGAAAAATCTACAAGGAAAAGATAATCCGCCAAAGTTTCTTTGAGAGAAACAAGACCATTATAATGGTTTTTATTTTCAAACTCAAAATTACTATAAACAGCACTATCTACAACCAAATATCTACCCTCACTTGTATGAGATTCAAAATAAGTTGCATCCAAAGTTTTTAAAACTGTAGTATCTTCGTACAGTTTAACAACAATTTCTTCAACATCTTCTGCATCTCTTAAATATACAAGCATGAATATATAAATATTATTTGTAGTAGCATCACTTATGCCGACTGCACCAGCTTGTACATTATGACCTAATTTGGCAAATTCTTCTTTAATATATTCATTAAGTGGTTGATTAACAAGAACATTTACATTCTTAATCAACTCCATAGGAATATCAATAGAATCTGAACCAATAGTCAAACGTACTTTTGTAATATTAGACTTTGATTTTCCACTACCAAGACTAACGGTTGCTCCATATGTAGTAGGAGTTTGAGAACCTTCAGGAGGAGCAAGTCTAAAATATTTACTCTGTTCTTGATATTTAACTTCTTTAACCTTATAGAGATGTTTAAGAGCATTAATTTGTCCAATTTTAGAATTATCTGTAATAATCCTATCATTGGTAATACCAATATTTTCACGAATAATTTGGTTTACAGTATCAGTGATACTCGTATTGATAAGTATATCAATCTGTTCGGGAAGAATAGCTCGAACATTTTGCATACCCATTTGTTGAGCATACTGCCTAAACCATATGTGCATATCACTGATATTCATAACTCAAATATATTAAAGTGCTTTAAGTTTATTTTCATAAGCCTCACGAACTGCTTTATTGTCAGGATTATCAAAATAAGCTACTGCTTCATTGATATTACTTCCAATAAATGTTCCATCAGCATTACTAATTTGTTGATTAAATTCAGCTCTAATAAGTTCTCCTCTAGCAATGAGAGTTTCAATAAATGACTTAGTAATACTATGTTTGTCCTCAAAGAGTTTATTGAACTTATCTGGATAATTGTTTACAAAATCCATAAGAGCAGCTTCTTGTTCATCTTTAGATTTAAGAAGAGCATCAAATACGTTGCCATTGTTTGCGACAACCATATTGATATAAACTGCTGTACGTTTTGCGTCACTACCATTAAGTTCGATAAAGTTACGCATTGCAGTTTTCTTCTGAAGAATAAGTTTCTTTTGCTTTTCAGCTTCTCTTGCTTCATTCTTAATATAAAATCTAAGAGAACTATCAGCATTAATAAGTGCAATATCTTTAGCTACATCCTTGTAAAGAAGACAATGACGATACATCAGATATTCTTGAAGATTATTAGGACGACCATACTTATGCTTAATTGATTCAAGAGTATTCATTGCATCTACATAAACACGAATAGCATCCTTAATTGCAGATAAATCAGCACGATTAACTTTATCATATGCCTCATTAATCTTATCTTCTTCTGCTTGAATCCTAAGATAATCCTTCTTATGTGTATAAATAAAGGTAGTATCTAAGGTTGTATCGTTATCACTTACATTAAACTGAATATTACTCAAATAAGCCTTAACTCTACTAACAAAATCTGGATTGTTTGGAGATAATCCAATAAGTTGTGGAAAATAAGCTTCAACTTCTTCACGGTTAGAAGAAAGAATTTGACAGGAAGTAACAGAACTACCAATCACATTCTTTCTAGCACCAAGAGCTCTACGATTAGCATTCCTAAATGCACTATAATTATGCACAGGACTAATTGTTACACTTCGTTTATCAATATATTGAGCCTCTAAGTCATCTTCTACTTTTGGAGCAGGTTTATTTCCATTATTGAGTGTAGCAGCAGAAGTAGGCACTGTTGGCATTTGTTTAATTTCTGTACTCATAATATTAATTTTATCAGTATTAAGTTAAATTAAAGCACACATTTAAGTTGTAACATCTTAGTGGCATTATTCACTTGCAAACCATAAGAGTTCTTAATCTCATAACGAGATACATCAACATCGGTTGCAAGAGAATTAGATGGAACTGCACCCCAAGAAGCTGGAATAGGAGTAAGACCTTTAATTACACCAGCATGATAAATTTGACCCTTCTGACGTACCTTACGAACGTTACGTACACCATCATAAGTACTCATATCAAGTAAGAATGCTTGGTGAGAACTCATAGGACGATTAGTACGTGGGTGAATATTACCGTTAGCTTTATCATTCTCAGCAAGAGAACCATGGTCAAGGAATGACAAATGTTGAACTGTAATAATATGATTATCTACAGTCTTATAACGACGGAAATACTTACCATAAGAAAGACCACCATTAAAGTTCTCAATCATCTTATCACCAAGAGGAGTAGCAAAACCTTCTGCACGAGCATCGTTACGGATAGCCATATCAAAGTCTTCCATAAAGCCTTTACCACCCATCAGAACAACTTCCATCTGACCAGTATCAGTATCTTTGTCAAGAACATCACCAATAGTGCGTTCAATCTTATTCAGAGTAAGAACTTCACCATAAGTATCATAGTTGCTTTCACGACAAATTTCTTGCATACCAGCAGTATGAGGAATTGGCTGACCATTATCAGGATCAACAAGAGTTACTTCACCATTCTCAGTACGGTTATATTCTGCAAGCCAAAGACGCTCTTCATCCATAATACGAATCATAAGGTCATGCTGACGCATTTCCTCATTAATCCAAAGATTAGTAGTACCTCCACCTTTTGTCTTAAATTCATAAGTAACAATAGTGTTAGAAATATTACCAGCAATCTCTTTAGAATAACGGTGAAACTCAAGTTGAGAGGTCATCTTACCAGGACCCATAACATTACTTCTATTACCCTTAGAATAACTCTCAGGAATAGTAGGAGCAGTCATTGTCCAATATTTACCAACTGCAAGATTAGCTGCATCTACAAAAGCATTAGGATTAGGACTAGTAAGCTTAAGGCGATAAACATAACCACCATGAGTACCAGGACCAAGATCCTTCATAATACGAACTTGGGTATGACCATCAGGAGCAATCAAACCAAATTGTTCAATAAGCCAATGAGTACTAAATTCTACATCGAACATAGCACCACCCTTACCTGGAGTAGTATTAGAAGAATTAAACCAAATAACACTGTCATTAAACTTAGTACGACCCATAGTCTTCCAAGTCCACTGAACAGTATCAATATCTACTACACCAACACTACCTTGACCTTCAGTCAAGAATGTAAGCGGAAATCTATCATCATCTTGACCATAAGTATAGGTAAGAATGTTATTAATTTCCGCAGGTTTAGACAACATAAGATGAGCAATGGTTTCTTCATTAGAATAACCACGGTCATCATAATTACCACGAGATACTTCTCTAAGTGCGTACATAATTAAAATTGTTTATTAAGTTAAATAATTAAGATTTAAAGAAGAATATCTTCCATACTAGTCTTACCACCAGCTGCTTTATTAATCTTAATAGTTTTGGTATTACGCTGTTCTTTAGATTTAAGACGCAAGTTCTTAGCTTTCTCATCATTAACTGCCATAGCAACTAAATCTTTATAAGAACCACCTGTAAACATTAACCAAGCATCGAGAAGTTCTCTATTAAGAAGTTCTTCATCTGTAAGACTATTTAAATCTTTTTGATAACCTGTCATTCTGTTACCTTCAGCATCTGTTTCAACTTGCCTACTTAGATAGTTATAGAAATCATTAGTGGTTAAAGTCACCTTTGTTCCATTTACTTCCTTAATAAAACTTTGTGGAAGTTTATATCCAGCAATAACTCCGCTTTCAATAACTTTATTAACATTAGTCCAATAATTTGTTACAGCTTGTTGTTCAGCTAAACGTTGTTGTTTAGCAGTTTCTTCAATTTTAGCACGGTAATCTTTATCTTTCTGAACAAGTGCTTCTAATTGAGCCTTAGCCTCATCATAAAGTCCACCGCTAGATTTAAGATATTTAATATAATTATCGTTGAGTGATTTATTACCAAACTCGGTAGCAGCCATACGAATAACATATTCAAGTTGCTGCTCATTTTCTTTATCAAGTTGAATACCACTTCTATCTGGAATTTCACCAAATCCACGTGGAGTTCCCATAACTTGACAATAATCTACAAATTGCTTAACAAGAGGATTATCAGCATAAAACTTGTTAAGAGTTGCTTGTTGAATTTCACTACTCTTAAGTTCCATTACAGAATTAAGATATGACTTAACACCATTAGCGTCATTTGTAAATTCAACATCTTTACCTTCTTCATCTTGAACTGTTACACCGATAGCATCTTGAATTTTCTTAATATCAAATTTACCCTCAGCGTCATTATCATTTTCTTGTTCAAAACCTTTAAGCCATTCAGCAACTTCATCTGCTTTCTTAAAAACGTTCTTATCTTTATCTAAGATATTACCATCTTTATCTACAGTATAAGTTTCGCCTTCAAGTTCTATTGTATCTCCCTCTGAAAGCTCCCCCGTAGAAGAATTGCCATTGTCGCCTTCACCTTGATTTCTTTGATTACCTTCTTGAGAACCTTCTCCACCTTCTTGGCTACTACCTTGATTACCTTGATTACCTTGTTCACCAGAACCTCCTGCATTAACGTCTTGTTTTTCTTGACCACCATTTAATGCAGTGATGTCTTCTTGAGAACCACCATTATTTCCTTGAGTACCACCGTTACCGTTGTTACCAGTACCCTCTAAATCTAATGCACTTGCATCCATAATTTTAATACTTTGAAGATTAATACTTTTATTACTAAAGTTTTACTTGGTGCAAATATAGGAACTTTATTTCTTATACGCAAACAAATTTATGACTTTTAACACTACCAACATCAATTTTATTAGTACCAATTATACTCTATTCTATTATTATAGTAATAAGCGTTTTATACCCTGTATCAACATTAAGAGTGCATTTTTCGACACTTTGCACCACTATTGCACAAAAGTACAAAATGAGGTCAAATTTGCCTTCTACGGGCGTGCCTAATGAGATAAAATTTGCCAAAGGTATAAACTATCATCCACAAAATTTTATGCCCTTATTTGACAAAATTAAAATATTGTAGAAAATAATAGGTGCTTATCACTAACATTAATATTAGGATAAGCACCAAAATAACTTGGGAATGCACTAAGTTATCTATAGTTTACAAAATCAATAAGAAGAATATCTTTTTCAGTTCCTTTATTGAAAGTTGTTTTATTATGTAGCTTAGCATAAAGTCGCGGAATCCAATCATCAAGTAATTTAGGAGGTTTTACAGAAGCATAAACTTCTTCGCAAGAAGGACGCTCTTTAAATTCAAAATCTTTTTGATGATTATATAGATTTTCTCCACACCAAAACTTTATATTAGGAAATACATCAAGAAAATAATTACATCTATTTACAAAATATGATATATATAAAGGTTTATAATTCTTTTCATTACGAACTTCGTGAATAACTCTTACATAACAATCTCCTTTTCCATTAAGATAAATTAAATCTTGTAGGATTTGAGAATAAGAATATCTAAAGTTACATAATCCGTGAGCAACCATTGTATGACCTTCATCATCAAATTTAAGACGCAAATCAAAACAACGAACTCCAAACTGTTCATACTGTGTTTTAATGTCATAATCTTGACATTGTGCAACAAATCTAAATAACTTCATCCACCACTTTCTTGGTGTTAAGTAACTCCATGAGTTGTGACTACCTAAAATCATACTTATTTATCATATTTATTTTTATTTTGTTTAGCAATATTTACTCTAGCTTGAATATCTTCACGTTTAACTTGTCTATCAGCAGCTTTATTATACATATCCATTTGCAGTTTTTGTTTTTCAAAATTAAGTTTATCTGCATCTAAACGTTCTTTATTTGCTGCACTTTGTTCTGCAAGACGTTGTTTTGCTTGTCCAAGATAATCATCTTGCACCCCCATAGAGAGCATTGACATATCAACATCTATATATTTAAGTTGAAGTTCATATTGATATTTAAGTTCTTGAGTCTTTCTATCTTCTTCACCTTTGGCTTGAATTTCTGCAATTTTATTTTGGAGTTCTTCTTGTTTTAGCATCTGCTCCATTTGTTGCATCTGCTCTTCGTGCTGACGTTTAATTTCATCATATTTGTCAATGGCTGCACTAATTTGAGTAATATTGTCACCAACTATAGCTTCTTTAGCCATTTGTAAATCTCCATTTTGTGCTGCACTAAATGCCCATTGTTTAAGTTGATTAAGTTTATCAATTTCCTTTGCATCATTCTTAACAATAACACCCAATTGAGAATACAAATAAGAATCAACATCAAGACTTAAATAACGCTTTTTACGAAGATCATCATAATAAGTTGTATCAAGACCATCAATATATGCAAATTTAGCAAAATCTAAATCACGAGTATAATCCCTAGCACGCATTTGGTCAAATATTTCAGTAATAATAACACTACCCATAGATGACCTAGCAACAGCTTCTTGTGTTGTAGCAGCACCAGCAGATTGTGCAATTTCACCATATCGTTGCATATTCATATCAACAATCTCTCTAGCACCTTGTTTAACTGCTTCAATAAGTTCTGTTAATTGTCTAATATAGTCACCCATATTAGCATTAAGCATACGAATTTGTGCAGCCTTTTGAGAATTTGCATCCTCACTATCATCTACAAGTAATACACCATCTGCTGCCATTTTATAAATTCTATCTTCTGTATCATCTGCAATAAGACTTTCAGGAAGAAGAAGAATTAACATTTTATTTTTAGCAATTACCATTTCACGATGATAAATAAAGATATTACGCATAATTTGATATGGAGTAATAAGTCTAATAATACTAAACTCTCCCATCATTGGTAATACTTCCATAATACCATTATAAGGTAATTTACCATCTCTTTGATAAGCAATAGGTCTAGCTTTTATTGGATATACAGCAGAAGTTCTATTACCAATACGATAACCTTCATAAACTTGAGGCTCATATTCCCATTCTACTTTAATATCCCCAGCAGCAGGATTTAACTCATAATCTTCATCAACAATTTTAGTTGTTTCAAAACCAATTTCGTTGATATAAGTAACTATACCCCTACGAGCTTCACCTCTCCAAACTGTATGCCATACTTCAAAAAGATTAGTATTTTCATCATAAGGACTAATAGAGTTCTTTCTAAAGAAATCTCTTTCATCTTTACTAAACTTCTCACAAACTTCTGGATAATATTCAAAATATTGATTATAAAGAAACTTTGTTTTAGTACTTGCACCATTATCCTTATAATATTTCTCAAGATATTCTCTATCTTTTTCAGTAAGATAATTATCAAACATATCAATAATTTGTTGATATGAAAGCATTATCTTTCTAGCAAACATATCATGGTCTTCAACAAAGAAATTATTATTTGGAATAGGGAAGGCTTCAATTACTGGGACATTCTCTTTAATAATCTTATCACCATTGATTTCAGAATAAGTATAACATTCACCTAATGCTACATAATTAAAAAAAGCAGAAAGATAAATAATTGCATCCTGTGTTACAGAACGAATATAACCAAGCATATCTTGAGCTTGTTTAGATTCATCATCAATATACTTTTCTTTAAAATCTTCAACAAACTTTTCAACATCAGGCATTTGTTGTTGCATAAGTTCTTGAGGATTAGCATTTGGATCTTGTTCAACTTGTCCTTGAACTTGTTGCATAATTCTTTCAAGTTCTTGTTTAAATGCTTGTTCAGCCATCATCATAACTTCTTGATTAAGCTTAGCATTTCTTCTAAGAACGATATCAGGATTATTAGCAGAAGCAATAAACTCATGAATACCTTTATAATATTCTGATACAAAACGTCTAATAATATCAGACATTATATCAAAATTTCTCATAGTAGCAGGAAAACGAGTATACTTTTCATTGTTACTATTATAAGGATTAAGAGTCTTTTTATAGAACTCATTAGGAATATCACCATGAAGAATATTAAGTTTAACCTCATCTTCTACACGATTATTAAGAGATACACCTAAATCTATAATATAATCTATACAATTTGCATACCAAGAAGGTCTTTGTTTCTCGGCATATCCAACTCTTTGAGTAGGAAAATATGTACTAAAATGTGGTATCATAATATTTTAAATTTATTAATGTTTCCATTTTGCAGCATTTTGAGCAAATATTGCTCTTTTACGAGTAAGAGGATTCTTACTATGTGTTAATTCTTCTGTAGTTTTACCAGTACGTTCTTTTGTAGCATTAAATTTGCCACGATTTTCAGGATTTATATGAATAGAACCACCAGATTTAAAATTCTTTCCATGAGTTCTAATATAATCAAAATATGGCTGAGGAAGAATATTATCAGCATTTAACCCTAATTGTACATTTTTTGAAAAACTAGCAGGATTTTCACCATCAAGTGTTGTAGTTACTGTAAATGGTACTTCTGCATCTAATGTAAATGGTTTACCTCCCATAATCGGACCCATTTCAAAATTTGCAGCTTTATTATCTAAGTATTGTACAAGTTTATTATTTTTTATAATATCCTCATATTGACCATATCTTAGCTTATTTAAAAATTTACCACCAAGATTATTATATCCAAATCTACCAAGTGTAGTTCCAGGTTTATATAAAGTATTAAATAATTTTCTATATGTTTTATCTGCACTTTTTTCTACACTTTTAAGAACTCTATTAGTTAATCTATCGTGTTCTCTACTAAAAGGATGAAGATCCCAAACATCTTTCATTTGATGTATAGCAAATCTTTTATTAGAATCAGAACCTATACCATATCCAAAATCTACAATTTTACTATTTGTACTTAAATTACCACCATTTGAAGTAACCCAATCTACACTTTCTTCTGGTTTTAATGGAAAGTCTACAATTTTATTAACTTGTTTTAAATATGGAACATTATAAGAATAAGTACCATCTGCATTTTTAATATAAATAGGTTCTCTTTGACCTAAACCTAAATACTCTCTATATGCTGCATCTCTATATCTTAAAGGTGCTCCTTTTTGTCCAGGCCTATACCTAGCTTCATACCAAAATGGATATTCATTTGTATTTGGTACTTTATTCTCACTTAAAATTTTTCCACCAACATATTTTAATCTTTGTAAAGGGGATGTATAACCAACAGGAGGATTATACATATAAAAGAATTTATTTCTATTCTTTATATTATTACCTATTATACCCCCTTTAACTGCACCTAAATTTCTAATAGGATTTAAAAATTCAGCAGCATCTTCATTGATATCCAAAGCAGATGCTATATTTTGTGCTATAGTTTTATTATTTACTTTCTTAGATAAATAATCTGTAGCTTTAGCACCACCTTCTCCTAATAATAAACCACCAATAGTTTGCAATGGATTCATAAGAGCAGCTACACCACCAGCTATTGTAGGATATGTTACTAAAGGACTAGTTTTATTATTTTTAAGATAACCTACAATATTATCAGTTAATCTCCTTTGCCAACTTCTATCATCTTTAGAAATTGTACCATAATTTGGTTGATAATCAAAAGGTACAAGTCTAGCAAAAGACTTAGGAGCTTTAGCACTAACTACAACTTCTGGAAGATTACTATTTGATGCAGTATAAATATAATTATCTGCTTCATCTAAATGTCTTTTAGCCATAATTTAAAACCAATCTCGTTTAAGAATATTTACTTCATTATTATTATCTTTAAGTTTCTTACGTTTTACAAGTTCTTTAGCGGCTTCAATATCACAAAGACGCCAACGAAGTGCTCTCATAATCATTTCAGAAACTCGGTCAAAGTTACCAATAGCATTCCATTTTTTAAGTTCAAGTATTGCTTGATAATCATAAATAGTTTGGAAGAAATAAACATCATTTCCTAAATCATCTTTACCTACTACAGAATAAAGCATTTCTTTAAGTAAACGAAGACCCTCAAGTCTTTTTGTTCCTCCACCACTACCATCTCCACCTCCCATGTTAATACCATAAGTTGAACTTACTGCACCTTTAAGAGAAGTATCCCAAATACTAACTGGGTCTTTCATTAAATATTTTAGTGCTTTCCATTTTGTAAAGTTACTTACAGTTTCACCACGGTTAATTTCGACAGCAACTGTTCCAATACAATTATAATATCTTGCCAAAAGATAACAAATCCAATCTGCTTCTTCCAGTTTTTCAGGTCTACCATAATAGGCAGCAACACAAGCAGTTTTAAATCCATTATATTGGCAAGGTTCCATCCATACACGAATACTGTTATGAGAATGTTTATTAGTAATTAATTTATTTTCTTTATTTACACCTACGGGGTCATAACTTATAGAATAAATTCCTGGAGGAGTTCCCATTCTAGGATTACCATCTTTATCTGTATATGGTATTTGAATTGGATTAAACCATTTTCTTACACAACCGTGAGGATGTTCATGTCCTTTTCTTGGAACACCTTGTATCCATTCAAAAAATTCTTCATTATGTTTACCACCTTCGGCTTCTATACGACTATTAGTCTTAAATATAACTTTATGTTTATTTTGCGGGTCTTCCATAACCATGCCATCAACATAAAATTTAAATTGATTGTCAGTCCTAAGTCTTTCTTCCCAAGCTAAAAGCTTTTCACTACTAAAGAGATTCTCAGTAGTAGAACTGAAAGATTCACTAGGCATATTAGCATATTGACCCAAATAATTTATATAGTCTGCAAATGTTTTAGCAGTTTTTCTCTTATCTTCACGTTCATTAAATGCAATATGAAGAGCAATTTCAAGATTAGAATTACCATCTTCATCCATTGCATATTGGTCACCTATTTGACCTTGAAGTCCCCAAGCATACGGCTTAAAATAACCGCAAACTTCATTTCTACTATCTTTATCCCAAACATTTTCAAAACACATGAAATGATTAGCTTGAGGAGCATAAAAGTTTTGTTCAAATACTTGCATATTACCACTAGTAGCAGTACCCCAACAAAACAAATTACCTGTAACATAACTACCTGTTCTCATTGCAGGTTCTGTTACAGCCATAAAGTCATCAAAGTTATCCATAGTAGATAACTCTTCGACTTTAACCTTCATTGCATCTTTACCAATAGCACAATCTGGATTATTCATTGCAGATACACTAAACAATGAACTATTCCAAGATTTTGGAGATACAAGACCATTAGTAAGTTTAAAACCTAATCTATAACTTTCTTTATCTGTAGAAAGAATACCTCTTACGAACGGAGTCTTAGTTTCATAAAAACGTAAATTATTGATAGTAAAATCAGTAAGTCCTCCAGTTGCCGTAAGATATTTTTTATCAGCTGCAACATGAATACAAGTTTTTCTAGCGTTAAGATTTATGTCATTAGCACTATCGGAAGCCATAATATAAGAGAATCCACCACGACGAGTTTTATCTATAATAAGATGAAAACCATTTCTAACAGCAAATTCCATTATATGCCAAGTCCAAAATTGTGCATCTATAAACTTTGGAAAATCATAATGTTTTCTACCAGTTGAGGCTTTATTTGTAGCTTTAGCAGAAGAAGTATCAAGTTGTTCAATCATGGTATAATTAAGGTAATTATACATTCCACCTGTAATACGAATATTACAAATCTTACCACCCCTCATTAAACAAGGGGCAGTAAGACCATATCTTCTTCTATGCTCTTCTCTTTTTCTAAATTGTCTGTGAGGAATACTATCTGTTTTATAAGGAGTATATTGTTTATACTTTCTATAAAAATCAGCAACCTCAGTAAAGAGATGAGTATTTACAAACCTATCATCATAATCGATATTTAAAAGAAATCCACCACTATCTCCAATAAGGAATAAATCATCAGGATCATCATATCCAGCATCTTTAGCATGAACATAATGATTTTTATCCTCTTTTATATAATTGAGGAAAGGATACTCTTCAATATATTTTTCTATATTCTCCATCTTAAAAAAGACTTACAAGGAGTGCAATAAAAGCACCAATCGAAGTAACACCTAACAAATTTCTTTCTCTTTTGACTCTTTTAATATCTCGCTTATGATTTTCCACCAAATTATCAATCCGTAGATTAAGACTATTAATGGCGATAGAATCATTGCTAACAATAGTTCTGTAATTGCGATTGATTTCCTGTTCATATTTAAGTTCTATCATTTTACTATTTGCAATCCTTAAATCAGAATATGCAATAAGAACACTATCATTAGTAGGCTCCCCCGTAGAAGAGTGGATACTATCATTATCACTCTTTGACCAACTCATAGAAGAGTGCAAGAGTACTATCATTACTAAGATTACGAACTTTAATAACTTGTTCATTTTTTTCAGTATTTAAATGTTCAATTATAATTTTAGTATTATTATTCTCTCTAATAATAGAATCAACTCTAACTATTTCTTCTACGGGGGAGGTCGTTGGAATTTCTTCTTCTTTATCAAAAAAAGCTTTATAAATTCCATAACCTGCAAATATTGCAAGAAATATTAACAGTAATATGATTGCAATGCTAAATGTATAGCCTATAATGTCACGAACTTTGTCATTCATACTAAATCCTCTTCTTTAACAAGAGTATATGTAAATGTTTTACCATGACCATTTTCAATTTGTTTATTAGCTAAATACATAAGATTTTGGAAATCTTGATAATTAGCAATAACTTGACAACCTGCACTCCAATTATTTACATATTTACTTGCTTGTCCAGCCTTATGAATGTTGCAACCAAAAATACCTTCATCAATAGTCTTTGGTTCAAAATCATAAGTCATATCTTTATTTTTATCTCTATAAACCTTAATTGGTTTACGTTGGCAAAGAGCTTTATATTGTCCTTTATGAAGAGCAATTTGATAAGCACCTCTATATTGACCTGGAACTATAATAGCTGTACCTTTATCGTTCATAGGTTTAAGCATAAAATGAGTACCAGGATCTGTAGTAGCAGGATAAATTTTCCTAGTTTCTTTACCATTTGGAGTATTATAAATAATTACAATATAGTCATCAAACAAGTTTGTAACTTTAGTACCACTAGTACGTACTCCAATAATATTTAAGTTATATGCTCCATTCTTAAAGAAGGCATAACCTTTTTTCTTAAAAAGACTTTCAAAATCATAAGTTGAAAGTTTAACAGCAAGACTATTTTTCATAATTTAAAATAATTCTAATTGTGTATTAAGTTTTCTTTCTTCTGCTTTAAGCTTTAATGCTCTATCGTTAAGAAGAGCAATAGCTTCATTTTTGAGATAATTAATTCTATGCCATTTAACAGTTTCTTCACCGTTAGGATCAATATGATAACCATCAACATCTCTGAAAGGTTGTCCATAAGCATTAAGTATCCAAGGACTTCCAATATGGCAAAGACCCAATCCTGTACAAGGAATACCAAGAATAGTTTCAGTCATCAAAGCATATATGCTAAGCTGCATACTATAATGCATTCCATTACAATCATCTAAATGATTAAGAGGAGGAAGCATCTTTTCTGACTTTCTAACCCATTCATTAGTAAGTTGATTAGGTATAGTTGTTTTATCTTTTTTATAATAACCAGCTTCAAACTTAAGACCATCACGATTGGTCTTCCAATCTAGAATAACAAAATCAGTTGGTCTGTGACAGAGAATATCAATAGTACCACTAACTAAAACATTTGGTAAAAATGCACCAATTTCAGAATAAATTGTATAACCTCGTTCTGTATAGAAATCAAATACTCTATAAATTTCAGGATATTTGTTATTTGTAGCCTCTTTAAATTTCTCTACATCTAAAGGAGTTGGAATAAGTTTTGGAATGTCTGCTACTGTAATACATCTACCACTTTCAGCGTTGAAAAGATATTTGATAGCATCTTTAAATTTACTAACATCTTTAATAGCATCTTCAATACCATTATGTGTATGTGTACCACGAACACAAGCTTCATTCTTAATTCTTTCCCATTCTGCTTTTATTTGTTTTTCACTTTTACCTTGTTCTTTAGCCTTCTTATGTGCCCAATAATTAACATCAAATTTATTATGATAATTTCCTATAAGAGTTGTAACACTCAAATATTCATTACCATAAGTATCTGTATATTTATGAGGACCTTCATCAAAATACAAATAAATATCACTATTATGATAATTATTTTCCATTAGTCTAAAGATACATTATTTAATAACTCTTTTATTTTATTTATTTCATTTTCAAATTTATCATTATAATAAACATGAATTGCTTTAAGTTTATCTGCTGGTATTGTAACAAGTACTTTATAATATATTTGTATATAATGTAGAAACGGATCTATATAATATTGTTCTAATATTATATCATTTATTGTAAATGGTTCTCTAATATCTAATACTAAATTACCTATTTCAGTATATTTGGCATTAGATACTATTGTTTGACCTTTTTCAAAAGGTAAAGGATTTTCTACATGTATTAATACAGAACCAATTTCTTTAATATTTGTACAAATATCGTAATTATATGTAGTTTTCATAATAATATTATTTTAATTATCTTCAGCATCCATACTACTCAGAACTGCATTACCACCACGAGAGATTTCAGTTTCTTTTTCATACATAAGATTCTCTTTTGCTTCTTGAAGTTTTTTCATAATAGAAGGAAGTTCACTAGCCTTTTTATTAATATTATCTACCATACCAATTACAGTAGAAACTTCATCAAGAGTTAGAGAATTACTATTTAACTTCTCATTTAATAAATTATTTATAACACTAACACTTAGATTAATATTGTGGATACCTTGAAGTATATTTTCCACAACTCTACCTGCTTCTGTTATATTTTGTTCGTAATATCTTTTTATTAGTCTAATTACAAGAACATCAGGAATATAACTCTTTTCAAGACCTGCTTGTTCAATAGCCATTTTAAGTGCTTCTGGGTCACTAAGACCTGATTGCTTAGCAGGAGATTTTGGATCACCTAAATAATAAATAACAATACATTCTGCAATATATTTACTTTTATCTTTAGTTTTATCCCTTGTATAAAGTTCTCTTACATCTCTATCAATTAATTGTCTAGTTGTAGGAGGTTTGGGCATTCCTGAATCATCTATTGTAATCAGATTGTCTATTAACAATTTGTTATTAATCATATCCGTGATAAGCTTTAAAATCTTCAGTAAGAGGATCTAGAGAACCAAACGTATAAACAGTAATTCTTGCTCTATAATCTCCTTTGTTTCGTTTAAGATAATTATAAAACTTATTATATCTATTTACCATAATAGTTAGAAGATAGTTATAAGATTTCTCAAATCTTTCACGTTGTGCATTATATTGATTAAGTTGTTTCTTAAACAATACATAACTATCTGTATCTAAATTATCATAAGCATCTTTAATAAGTAATTGCTGTTCATCAGATTTTAGTAATTGTTTAGCTCTAGGAACTCTTATATTACCAACATAAGGAATATTAGCCCATCTACCTTCTCTTAGAAAATTAGCACAATCTAGTTCACAACGCTCAACAATAGCCAAAGCTACATCCTTATCTTTGATGTTCTTTTCAATAGCTTCTATAATATCGCTACGTCTAACAATGTGAACCTCATATCCTCCATTAGGAAATTTATATGCTTTTTCCATAAAAGAAAATGTTTAAAATTTTATGCGTTAGCACCCCCGTAGAAGAAAGTGCATAGTATGAACTTAGTCTAATACAATATTATTAGCAGTAATAACTTTTACAAATGGATCTTCAAACTCAGCTTTATCTTCAGTAATATCACCATGAATAGCACAATTTGGAATCATCTTGAACTCTACAGTATAAATAGTTTCTCTATTAAGAAATACCTTCTTTCTAAGTTCTTCATCACCACTAATCATAGATAAAACTTTACCTGGAGTAATACTATTCTTTGCAGAAACAATATGATTACCCATCGCAATGTCACTTGGAGCAACAATAATAGGTGTACCACATTCCAATCCTTCAAGATAAATATCATCAGCATTGGTTCTAACAAACAAAGAAACTCCAGCAACAGTCTGATTATTCTTTTGCTTACTATTAAGAAGCATTGCAAAGTTATCTTTAAGAACTAACGCAATAAGAGAATAATTAGGTGCAGGAGTAATACCACTTGTAACAGCCATAAGCCATTCCTTTGTAATTTCACTAAGTTTTGTAGGAACATTAAGTGTTACTTTACTGTCATTAACTTTAACTTCAAGAGTTTTCATAATAGTAATTGTAATTTGAATTAAACGTAATAATTTGTTATTAGCATACCTGTTATTGGTATTGGTTGCAAAGGTAGTAATAATTATAATAATAAACAAGCATTTAATAGTATTTAACATACATTAATAATAAAAATATTGTAGAAAATTATATTAGTATCATTATGTAGAAGAATAATAAAATCTATATCAAAATCAAGTTAGATTTTCTATAATAATCCTATAAACTTTATTCTAAAATAATGTTAAAACACTTGCATATTAAAAATAAAAATATTATATTTGCATCATATTCTGATGACATAGATGATTTAGGTTTTGAAGGTAATAATCAAGGTTGTGAAACTATTGGTTATATTTAAGGTTATTAAAGCAATAGTTAATACTCATTGTTTAATTTGAAATGTTAATAATTAAAGCTAATTACAATTAGTACTGACTGAGAAGTTGGTACTAATTTTTTATGTTATAATGTGAGAGAATATGAAAGTGATAATAAAGGAAATAGAAAAGATTAATAAGAATGAAATAATAAAGTTGAAATTAGGTATAATAGAGAACGAGTATATAGGAAATGGAGTTTATAAGTGAGAAATAAATATTAATTATAAAAATAATATAAATAAAGAATATTGTATTATATGTATGAGAGAAAAGGTATATAATGAAATGGAACTTTATAGATGAGAATAAGGTATCTATATGAAATATAAAAATAATAGTCATAGGAATAAACATAATAGAGAGAGGGGGTAATATAAAAAGGGAAGTTTATAACTGAAAGAGAGGGAATAGAAAAGATAAAAATTAAAAATATAAAGATGGGAATGAGAGTGTATATATAGAAAATGGAGGATATAAGTGAAAGAGAGGGCTTACATAAAGAATAAAATAAATGATAAATATAGAAATGAAAATGACAATAAAAGAGATAACATAGGTAAAATAATAAGGAATAGACATAAGAATAAATATGATAAAGAAAGAGATGATATAAAATGTGGAGTTTATAAATGTAAGAGAGGGGCTATCTCTACACAACCCCTCCTCGTGATACTCGTCGTCGAAGTCCCCCGTACTCATTTCCAACAATAAAAGTTTTGGCATATAATATTAATAACGTTTTTCCTTACGGAAATAATGTTAATTGTTGTATTGCTGGCGATGTCACACGTCAAGGATGTTGACACTGTTATTCACGTTCTAAAACCAACACATTATGCAGAACGTACAAGAAGTAGTACGCACACTACTCAAAAATGGTGCGAAGAGAATTGATAATGCAGTTGTTAAGACTGTTAGTGTTAATCGTCAGGAGAACTATGACAGAGTTGCTCTTACACTTGCTAGACCTGTTACAGGCTATATTCTCAATGAGAATACTGGCGAGTATAAGAAGAGTGATGATGTTCGTACTATCTTTGTGTCTTCTTTTAGCATTGGCGCAATCCTTGCTGACAATGAAGATTCAGCATTTGCTAAAAGGTTTCTCATGGAGAAACCACAAATGTTGGAACTTGTATTGTCATATGCAAAGGTAGACATCCTGCAAGAAACTGTTGAGGCTAATACGGACTATGTTAATCCGTTTAGCAGTGCAACTGAAGGTCATACTATTGACCATGATACTATCATTAACCACATTGTGGCTATTGAACTTGGCAAGCGTGGTCTTCGCTTTCTTACCAAACTCGAAGATAAGATGCTTGATAGTGCCTTTGGTGATATTACTAATGATGATGAAGAGGAGCTTTAGGCTCCTCTTCCTATTGTTTAATTAAACACAATTACTACTATGGTTACTTGTAAAGAAATTAGAATCCATCTCAATCATGAAAAGGATAGTGAAGGTTACAATACTGCAATTATTGCTTGCTTTGGTTCTGGCGACGAAGATGCTACTTGCATCAAAGCATGGAATATAGATAGTTTTGGTATCAAAGGAGATGTTCGCTGTGATTTTGAAAGAGATGATATTAGAATATGGGCAAGCAATGGCTATGACAATCTTGTTGTAGATGAAAGTTATGGTCCAACTATTCAAACAAAATAAATTGTTCAACTAGAAGTCGTTAAGACAGCCACTGGTATGCTGGAGGAAAATATGTATACCACAAATACTTTTACAATTATGAAAACTTTTATTAAAACAACAGTTGTTCTTTATATACTTCTTATTGTTGCATATATTGCTGTAGGTCTTGGACTTACTAGTTGCACAACTGCTACTGCATCTCAACTTGCTGATAGTCTTGTTACTTATGACAAATATTATACTCTTACCGAAAAACTTCTCAATGAAATAGATGAGGTTCACAATTGGAGTACAGAGTATGCAGACAATGGTAAAGAAGAGAACATTGGATATTATCATATTCGATATGTTCTCAAAGATACCAAAGGTATGACTATTGCTGAAACTTATAAGGCTCTCAAATCGTATTATCGAGAAACTCAAGAACTTCTTCAAATGCTTGAAGAAGATTATGGGTGGCTAGATACTGTGGGTGAGGGAGATGTTTATCAAGAATGGTACAAAGTTTACAAACAAATAAAATAGATTATGGATAATGTAGATTTAACATCGGAACTTGCAAGAAAGATTGTAAGTAAAACAAAAGAATTATTAGGAATTACATGGGATTATGATTTATCAGATGTGACATCTATTGAAATAAATAAAGATTATTATGATATTTATATCAATGATAGAATTAGTGCAAGTACAAGCATAAAGTGTGTCAATCCTGATTAAATCATATCACAATCTTACATAAAGGTGTACGGGGAGCAATACCTCGTACACCATGTGTTGTTGGGGGAGGCTCATTACCAACAAAATAAGTTTTAGACTCATTACCAACAAAATAAGTTTTGGTTGATATATTGGGCATCATTACACTGATAAGTGTTCTTTCACTTCTCATATAATGTCCAATATTAATTTAAACACTTTTAGGACATCAACCTCTGATAAGTGTTCTAATATTAATTGCAACACCTCAAAGTCGACACTCTGCAAGTGTGCTTGCAGCACATAGAATTTGAAGTTTCTCACGCTTGCGTGAGGAACGAGGTTTAGCACAAAGCAATAATAGTATGAATAGTGATAAGTTTTGGATTCCATTATCATTAGTGATTTCAGCAATTATAATAGTAGTAATAATATTCTTAAAATGAGTATTATAAATAGAAATTATAATATAAGTAAAACCATTAAATGACAATATGATTAAAATGAAATGATAATAGTACAAGTTGTAGAAATGGTAATAATAGGAATTTGAAGATTAGGATTAGTATGTGTTAGAACATGAGGAACAATACCCTCTTTACCTCCTCCTTCTCCACTTCAACTACCACCTTCAGAATTACCACTATTAGTAGAGTAAATAGCACTATATATAATAATTATTATTATTTATATATTATATTTATATAATATATAAATATATATTATTCTTATTATAGTAATTATGAACCCAAATTCCTTTATATTAACATCTTGTATATAATTACTATTATTATCTTTATTTCTATCATTATTTTATTCTTTACTAATCATCATTATTAACTTGTAATATTATTATTTTCTATATAATTATTATTACATTTATATTTTTGATTATTATTTAGATTATTTGTTTGTTGTAGTGTTTCATGTTGGGTATGGAAGTTCTATATTATTACCATAATATTTAAGATTGTAACTGCCATTTTGATTATTATTTATTATTGGTAGTAATATTAGAACTTTCATCTTGATAATGATTACTATTACAATATTCATATATAGGCACCCCCGTAGAAAGAATTGGATAGTGGCATACACCTCTTTCTACATTAAATCTCTTAGGTCATAGTATTGGATTGTTAGTAATAGTGTTACCAAGTGTATCGTGATGATACATTTTGTAATTATTTGCAACTATTACATTTCTTCTACGGGGGAGGTCTATTTCTCTATTTCAATCTTCTTTATCATTAATATTGGCAACATTACAATGATAAGTGTTGGTTGTATTAAATTATTACAGAAAATAGGTGATAAACCTTATTATATTATTCATTTTATTTATTAACTTTTAATTCATATTAATTATGGACAGAAAGCAAATTGTTGCCGACCTGATTAAGAATGGCGCAGTCCTTGTGAAGGACATTACAGTGAAGAATGTAACGATTACTCCTATGGAGGAGTATGTTCGTTTAGGTCTTACTCTTGACCAAGAAGTTGATGGCTTTATTGCCAAAGATGATGGTACTTATGAGAAGGGTAAAGTAAAGGTTATCTTTATTTCTGCTTTCTCTGTAGCATCTATTCTTAAGGATGATGATGATGCTGCATTTGCTGCTAATCATCTTCTTCAACATCCTGAGTCTATGAGTGTTGTTCTCTCTCGTGCTAAGATTAACATTGTTCAGCAAACTGTTGCTGAGAATGAGGAGTATGTTAATCCTTGGTCTGAGAATGCAGAACCTACTACTTTTGATCACGAAGTAATTATTAATCATCTTGCAGATATTAAGTTGAGTGATTTCTCTCTGCGTCGTCTTGATAGACTTGCAGATATGATGATGGGTGCTACAATTCAGTAATATTCATTTGATATTATTAATAATGTATTGAATAGTGTATGAGGGGATATGAGTTCTCCTCATACATATATTTATTTTATTAACACTAAAACATTACAACAAATGAGAGTTTACTTTTTTAAATCTAGTAACAAAAGTGATAAATTATCACAACTTACTATTGGTTCTTCTTCTATGTTAAGAGCATATGCTCTTGCTGTGATGAATTTCAAATCTAATGGATATAAAGGTACACCTGTTAGATTATGAAAATATATCTTAGAGTAGAAGTAGATGTTCCAGATGACTATGATATTAATCTTAATCATCTGGAAGATTTGCTTGAAGTTGGACACGTAACAGATATTACAACTGGTAATAAAAATGATTTTAATTATGGTAAAAATATTTCGTTATAATCATCCTCCTGTGGATGTTACCATAGATTCTATTAGAAACATTTATAACGAAAATTCTCTTCTTCATGTTTGTCTTAAATCTGGAGAAGAAATTGAAGGTTATAATGTAGTTTTTTAAGTTAAGGTTAAATAACATTAAATTTTATAAAAATATTTGGTAATATGATATATTATTCTTATATTTGCAATAAAATTTAGTCTTATGGAATTTGATAATCTTGCAGTTAATATTGATGCAGAATGTACAAGTCAGGATTTTGATGATGTTGATTTGTACGGTGAAATTATGATAGAAGATGATAACGATAGTAACTTAGAATTTGAATAGTTTGTGTTGGTTCCTATTCATCTTTTAAGACTATTGTTATTGTCTTTTATTAATTTAACAGTAGTGTTAAACTAAATAAAATTTATTAAATTATGTCTACAACAAAAGCCAAGAAAGAAGCCAAATTAAAGGCTCGTAAAACTTCATTGAGTAAGAAAACTAATAAAGAACTTATTGATATTATTCTTAAGAAGGATAATACAGAACGTAAGAATAATGACAAAATTGTTATGCTACGTCGTAGTATTGACGATTTGAATGCCGTTATTGATGTTAAGAAACTAGCAATTACTGATTATGAATCTCAACTTAGTAATGCTGAGAGTGAAATTAATAATCTTCACGAAGATATTCATACGAGAGATGAGAAATATTCTCTTCTTGAAAAAGATAGAGATAATCTTCACACTATTCTCGCAAGTCTTAAAGAAAAATTAGATTCAAATGCCAAAGATATGAAACGAGTTAATATTTACAAATACTCGGCTATAGGATTCACAGTTTTGTTAATTATACTCATTACTAGTATCATTATCTTCTAACAGTGGTTAGGTTTAAAAGATATTGAAGGGATTAGATTAAAACTTTTCAATCTTTTGTGAACTCCAATACTCTTGCCTGTGAAGGTAGGAGTATTATTTTTCTTAAAATTTGTAAATATGACAATTATATATGATAATCGTACTAGACAAGTTTATGAAATTCCAGATTTAAAATATCTTCCTCATGAGGGAGAATATCTTAAGATTTGTGATAGTTCTGAACATAATATTGTATGTGGTGAGATTATGCATATAACTCATCATATTACACTAAAAGGTAATAGTGAGATTAGACAATCATTAACAATAGATATTGGGTAGAATATGAAACTTGATACTGCAACAAATGGTATGTTATTTATTACACTTAATGAAGATGAGTGTGATAAATTAAAATATGGAATTAAAGATATTAATTCATTAATGTCTGGTCACAATACTGTGATTTGTGGTAGTTGTAATGCAATTATCAATCCTGGTGTTAGTTACTATATTCCATGTTTGAATGAAGTATATTGTGAAGACTGTTTCAACGATATACAAAAGGGTATGACTCATTATGATGATAAACTTTCTATTAATTATGAACAAAGACATTGTAATATTGTTCTTAAAACTCTTGATAGTACAACAAGAGTAAAATGGAATGGTAAGGACAAAAAGTTTGATTTATATGATATAGAAGGCTAAAAATCGGCTCAAATTCTTTGTGTATTGAATTTACTATCGGTGCATTGGTAAATCATCATACCTTAGAATTTGAGCCAATATACACAAATTTAAAATATTAAAATAAACTAAAATTATTTCTAATAATGGACTATGGTGTAATGGTAGCACTACAGATTTTGGTTCTGTCAGTAGAAGTTCGAATCTTCTTAGTCTAACTAATGATTGCAGATTATTAATTATAAATATTATAATATTCAAGGTACCAACGGATATTATTGATATAATTATAATCTATCTCCTGAATCTAAAATTATAAGACCGTATTGTGGGAGATGATATGGTAAAAGCGGAATAAACGTCTATGAACGTATTCTCACAGTAATTGCTTTAAGTAACGGTGTACAACGGCTGGCTTTCAGATTACTATTACTGAAATTTATTTTAATTATGAATATATTATTAAAATTATCTATTATTATATTAGTAACAGTAGACATTAGTTGTGTTATTTATATAATATATGATGTAATTAAAGATAATTATGACACAAAAAGAAATGTTGTAAAGACAATTACGTATGATAAACAATAGTTTTTATGGAAAAACTAATATTAATACTTTTAAACGTGATATTCATATGAATAATAGTAAACCAAAATATCATTAAACTATGACACAAGAAAAAAAACAACTACTACTCAAAGACCTTTGTGCAAGACTATATTGTGGAGTAATATGCCAAGTAGATGATGGAGCAGCAGGTTTAAATGATGGAAAATTAATAGAAATTGATATTTCAAAAGAACTTGTAAGATTTGATGCTGATTATTATTGGGATGCGTATATAGACGATATTAAACCCTATCTTCGTCCAATGTCAAGTATAACTGAAGAAGAAAAAGTTCAATTATCTCAATATGCTTGCATTGGAGAAGATTTGAATGGAGAATTTATAGATGAAGTACAAAGAAAGGATTGTGCAGCATATATTGATTGGCTTAACAAAAATCATTTTGACTATCGTGGTTTGATATTGAAAAACCTCGCTTTAGAAGCACCAAAAGGAATGTATAATATAAAGATGCGATGTAAGAAACTTGGATATAGAGAAGTACCACGTAGTTGTCATGTTCTTAACAGAAGAAAAGATTATTGTAAAGATTTATTTGTAATAGATGAAAAAGATAAGTTGTTATGACTTTTAAACAATTTATTAAAAATCATGTAAAAGTTTAAGTCGTAAAGTAAATAGAGTATTATAAATAATATAATGATTATGACACGAAAAAAAGAAATAAATAATTTTGCTCGTAATTATGCAAACGATAATTACAAAGGTGATAGTTATGAGGCTTATGCTGAACAAGGAGATATAACAGAAGCTTGTATTTCTGCTGCAGAATGGGCTGATAATAATCCAAATCCTGAATATAAAGAGAAAATAGTAAATGAGGTTTGTGATTGGTTAAAGAATCATATAAATGATTATTTAGTAAAAGGTCGTGATATAGATTATATCTTTGATGACCTTCGTAACGCTATATTAAAAAGTAATTAAACTTAAATATTAGAATTATGGAAACACTTAGAGAATTTAGAGGATATTTGAATGGAAAATTATTATATACGTTTCCGTTACATTGGATAGACAACATTAAAGTAAAAGATTGTATAATGATTGTATCTTATTATGATGAGATACAATATAATGCTGAAACAGGAGAAGAACCTCTTGTGGAAATACAAGTAGATGATATTAATATTAAATAATTTTTTAGTGATAAACTTATTAAAACTATATGAGTTAAATTTGTTGTGATTATGAATAATATTAAAATTGTAAGAAGATTTGCTAGAGGTCCATATGAAGAAGGAACTGAACCAGAAGTATATGATATATATTTTGATGTTGGTATGTTTAGTCCATTGATAAAAAAGTGGAAAATTGATAAATCTGCATTAACAAGAGAAGAGGCTATTAAATATATTACACCTTGGCTTTTAGATACAGCAAATAATAAAATTTACGTAACAATAGAATAAATTGATTTAATTATGAATGAATTTGAAATATCTGTACCTGAGTTTGTATTTATTTGTGCAGTAGGTTATTTTGCTGGTGTATTATTAGGTAAACTTTTTAATCGTTATAAATAATAAATTATGAAATTATTTAAAGTTCTTATCAAATCATACCATTTTGGTATTGTACATTATGATTTATTTGTACTTGCTGAAGATGAAGAAGCTATGTATCAAACCGTATATAATCATCCTTTATATAAAAAAGATGAAGATGCAGAAATTGAAACATGGGAAGAAGTTGATTTAAGTCGTAAAGTAAATAGAGTATTATGAAAACAATAGAACAAAAAGCAAAAGCCTATGATGAGGCTATTGATAAAGTGGCACATTTTATAAAAAAGCATATCGGTTTTGGATGTATGATTCATCCTAACAGTTCCGAAGCAAAAGAACTATTTAATATCTTCCCTGAACTCAAAGAGAGTGAGGATGAGAAGATAAGGAAGTTTACCATTTATATAATCCAACACCATACTTCCGAGCAAATCAGTAGTAAGGATAAACAAAAGTGTATTACTTGGCTTGAAAAACAAGGTGAGAAGCCACAAGGTAAATCTGCACTTGATGCTATCAATGAAGAAAAGGTTGATAATGCTAACAAGGTTGAACCAAAATTTAAGGTTGGTGATTGGATTACTGATGGTAAAGCACTATTGTATATTACAAAGTTTGAGATAGATTACGGATATGAATTAAAAGCGATAGACGGAAAAGTTTTTCATTCTGTTTCGCCAGACTTGGTTGAGGCAAATTATCATCTTTGGACTATAGAAGATACAAAGGATGGTGATGTGCTTGAGGCATCTGATGGTTCTATATTTCTTTTCAAATGTGTGGTTGATAGTGCTTGCAAACATTATATTGGTCTTACAACTGATGGTGTTATTGAATTCAATAAAGGGTTAGAACATTATTGGGAAATTTCAAGGGCAGTCCATCCTGCAACTAAAGAACAGCGTGACCTCTTATTCCAAAAGATGAAAGAATCAGGTTATGAATGGGATGCTGAAAAGAAAGAATTAATTGAATTAAAAACATTATTATGAATATTGAATTTTATCGTCCGCGTAAACATACTTTTAGTATTGATTTATTTCCAATTTTAGGTTATGAATATACTAAAGATGATGAATGTAAACATCTTATTTGTTTTGGTTGGCTATTTTGGGCTGTAACTATTGAATTTTAATCTAATGGATACCGAGATGGTGGAATGGTAGACACGAGGGACTTAAAATCCCTTGAACATTATGTTCGTGTGGGTTCGACTCCCATTCTCGGTACTAATAAAATTGTTAATATTATGGGATTTTTAATTACTTCATTTAAATTTAAGCCTTTAAAGACTAAAAGAATGAGTACTGGTATGAAACGTATCAGTCAAATTACTCAAGGTCTTGTAACAGTAGATAAAGGTGTATATTATTGTCATGTGTTTGCAGATGATAATTCTACATCTACAGGCGATATTACACTTAGATTTACTGATAGGTCTTTTAAATTATATGATAGAGAAACAGTATTCGATAGAGTATTCTCTGATGATGAAAAGAAAACTAGATATGTTAGAACTCATCTTCAAGCAATAACATTTCCTGGTGATCCTGATAAGTTTGTTCCTTTTGGTCCTAATTGGATTGTTAAAGGATATATTGTTGAAATAGAATGTGAGAAATATTTTGATTTTGTAGATTTACTCACCATTAATGGTTATAATTAATATGGGTTTTGATATTGTACAAAGAGATAATATGCCTATTATTGGTTCTTTAACTAAAGACCAAGAAACAGCATATAAGGCTCTAATTGAATTTATAAAAGCACCATACAATCCAAAAGATTATAAAAGAGCGTTATGTGGTGCTGCTGGAACAGGTAAGACTTATCTAGTTAAAGCATTAATTCGTAATTGTGGATTAAGTTATTCTGTGATAGGTCTTTCTGCTCCTACTCATAAAGCAGTTAGAGTTTTATCTGAATCTATACAAATGCCTAATGTCAAAGTTAATACTTTACAATCTGATTTAGGTCTTAAACTTAATTTTAATGTAGAAAAATTTGATATTAGAAATCCTCCTTTTGACCCTCATGGTAGAATTAAAGTTGGAGAATATAAATTATATATCGTAGATGAAGCATCTATGATAAATAAAGGATTATGTAAATTTCTTGAGAAAACTTGTGCATCTAATCAATGTAAGATTATTTATATTGGTGATAATTATCAATTATCTCCTGTAGGTGAAAACTATAGTACAGTATTTAAAAGTACTAAATGTTATTATCTTAGAGAGATTGTAAGACAAGAAGAAGATAATCCTATTAGGTATTTGCTAGATTTACTTAGATTTGATATTGAACATCGTACATTTAGATTTCTTGAACATATATCTAAAGTACGAAGTCAATTTGATTCTAATGAAATTAAAGGTTATAAAGTTTGTACACAAAATGAATTTAATAGTCTTGTGTATAATAATTTTAATGACCCTGAATTGACTAGGAATGTAGATTTTGTTAAAGTAATAGCATATACTAATGCTGTTGTTTCTAATTGGAATAAACTTATTAGAAATGCTATTATTGATAAAGCAGAAACTAGTATAATTACTAATAATGATTTAATTATTAGTTATACAACTCTCGTTAATGTGTTTGGAGAATGTGTAATAACAAATTCTGAAGATTACATTATTAAAGATGTTGTAAATTATACTCACCCTAAATATGCTATTAAAGGTTTTATGGTTCGTTTTCAAGCAATACATGGTGGAAAAGTAAGTTCTCCATTATTTGTTGTAGACCATAAAGACCTTAATAGTATTCGTATGTATCTAAATCTTAGTGAAAAATTTATAGATATTGCTAAAAAATCATCTGCTAAAACCAGAGCCCAGGCTTGGAGAGATTATTATAGTTTTAAAGAAGGTTGTTTACTTCTTGCAAATATAGTAAAAGCAGATGGTACAATTCTATATAATAGAGATTTAGATTATGGTTTTTCTTTAACTTCACATAAAAGTCAAGGTTCAACTTTTGATACTGTATTTGTTGATGTAAATGATATTGTCTACGATAGAAATGGACAACCATATACTGATGCAGAACAGATTAATCGTAGACTTTATGTCGCTTGTAGTAGAGCAAAAAATAAACTTTATTTAAAATTTGGTAATTAAATATTTCTTATTAATTAAAATGGTATAATTATGGCAAAGAAAACTGTTAAAAATGATGTTCCTTCTTATATGAAGGTTGAGTTTAATCACAAGGTTGATACTAATCCTGAAAGAACTCATATCATCAAAAAGATTAAAAAGATGACTGCTCCTTTTAGCACTCATCATATTGGTAGTAAATCAATGTCTGTACTTAAGCAAAGAATTAGAAAATATGAATGATAAAATTTATATTGCAAGAGATAAAGATGGTACTCTTGGCATCTATGAAGGTAAACCAGTTTATGATGAAGAATTTGATACTTTCACTTGTGATGATGATGGTAATGGTGAACTTGTAGATTATGTCAATGAAGAGTTATATCCTGAGGTTACATATGGAAATAGTCCTGTAGAACTCAAACCTGCTTTATAATATGGAAACTAAAGCAATTTATGTTAGAGGTACTAGATTTGTAGTTAAACGAAATATACACAAATGTCCTATTCTTAATATTTCTTATATTTGGAGTTATAAGAAAGATGGGAGAACTGTTTGTACTTGTGTTATAGATTGGTATGACCCAATTGCAGATAGACCTCGTGTAACTAGAGCCTCAACAATATGTAATCCAGATGATAAACCCGATTATCGTTTTGGTAAGAAACTTGCTGAAAGTAGATGTAAGTACAGTCTATATAGTACATATAGAAAAGAATTAGAAGATTTGACTGACAATCTTATTGTTAAGCAAAGTCTTTTAATTCATACTGAACTAGAACATCAACAAAAATTGATTAATGAACTTTAGCATATTCTTCTACGGGGGTGGTCGTTAAGATAATTAAGGCTCCCCCGTAGAAGAAATTGTTTATATTATGATTATATCTAAAGCGTTTGACGTTGAAATATTCCCTAACCTATTTAGTGTTACTTTTGTAGATATTAGGGATTATAATGAAACATTTGCAGATTGTGTAGATGCCAAAGGTAAACCTATACCTTTAACTGAAAAACTATCTGTAAAAGAAATTAATGAAAGACTTGATAAAGTTAAATGTGATATATTTTATATCAGTGATACAGATGATAGTCAGTTATTAGAATTAGTTGCATATATAAATAATATGCAAGCATATTATCAAACTAAAACTGATGATGAGGGCTGTGTTTATCAAATTCCTGTAAGAACAGATTGTTTTGGATATAATATTATAGGATATGATGATTATATGGTTAAAGCATTTATGATGCAATTTAATCGT
>Ga0310786_10000234_pt1 | contig 93190 bp, 62 predicted proteins | sample AusTroGonzalo_MG_FD_203881 | JGI IMG/M metagenome (GOLD analysis project Ga0310786, IMG submission 203881) | Bovine rumen microbial communities from tropical cattle in Woodstock, Queensland, Australia - Gonzalo_03 (v2) (version 2) | ecosystem: Host-associated > Mammals > Digestive system >... | reverse complement strand
CATCTGATTGTTTTTTATACCACACAAAAAACAACTATTATATTTATCAACATACAATTGTTAATTACTGCAACTTTTTACCTATTAATAAAAACAATAGGCAATGAAGCCTGCAAAAAAAACTTCCCCACTCAACACAAAACCAGCAGGCAACCATCAAGAGCATTAGACGACCACATTGCGCATACAACAACCGACAAAACACCGTACACCAACTGCACAATCCACACCTTTGCACAACCTCAACCAACTTCCTAATATTCAACACTTAACATCATAACATTTTTAAAGCAAGCCCTTCTGCAAAAATCTTCACTAAAGACACTAACAGTCGTCACAAAAAACAATGTTCTTAAACACTTTTAACGCATTACAAACTACGCAAACTCATTATGAATGTTAGCATTATGTTTTTTATCAACACCTCACAAAACTTTTCTATTGAAAAAATTTTTCAAACAGACTATTTGTTTCACAAAAAAAATACTAATTTAGTGGCACTTTAAAATTAACGGATTAATAAAATTTAACCTATGGATATTAAAAAATTAGATGACGTTCTAACCGTCCTCAAGACAAGGGAAAAGAAGAGATTGGTTGCTGCATACGCAAACGACGACCACACAATCGAAGCAGTTTACAATGCAATTCAGGAAGGCATAGTTGAAGGTACATTGGTAGGCGACGAAGCTACAATAAAAGAAGTTTGTGCTCGCCACAATTTCGACGTTAGCAAGTTCCGCATCGTTCAGGAAGCCGACGAAAACAAGGCTGGTGCCGTTGCTGTATCGCTCATCAACAAGGGCGAAGGCGACATCCTCATGAAGGGACTCCTCAGCACCGACAAGTACATGCGTGCTATCCTCAACAAGGAAACTGGACTTATGCCAGGACCGAAGGCTGTTCTTTCGCACGTTACAGTTTTCGAAATTCCATCGTACCACAAGCTGTTGGTAGCAGGTGATGTTGCTATTATCCCCGCTCCAGACCTGAACCAGAAGATTGCTATCTGCAATTATGTAATTAAAGTTGCAAAGTCGTTGCAGATTGAAACTCCGAAGGTTGCAATGCTTGCAGCTACCGAACAGATGCTTCCAGGAATGCAGGCTTGCGTTGACGCTGCTATCATCTCTAAGATGGCAGAACGCGGACAAATTAAGGGCGCTTTGGTTGACGGACCTTTGGCTCTCGATGTTTCTATCAACAAGGAATGCGCACAGACCAAGAAGCTCACAAGCGCTGTTGCAGGCGACGCCGACTGCATCGTATTCCCCAACATCGAATCTGGAAACGTATTCTACAAGAGCATAACCAAGTTTGGCGGTGGAAACCTCGGCGCAATGGTAATGGGTGCGAAGGTTCCTTGCGTTCTCACTTCGCGTGGCGACTCTGCAAAGTCGAAGATGTACTCAATCGCTCTTGCAGCACTTGCAGCTAAATAAGTAAATCATTAACACCAATTAAATATTATGGAATTAAAGAAGAATAAAAGCTTAATAATCAATCCTGGCGCAACTTCGACCAAGGCTTCGATATTTGAAGGCGAAACCGAAATCTTCACCGAAAACATCAAGCACCCGATTGAGGAAATCCAGCAGTACAAAGAGGTTGCCGACCAGTTCGAATACCGCAAGAATGCTATCCTCGACATGGTTAAGAAGCACGGAATCAGCACCGATGAAATTGCAATAGTAGTTGGTCGTGGCGGTCTTACCCGTCCATGCGAATCGGGAACCTACCGCGTTGATGAACTTATGCTTCAGGAATGCCGCGCAGGTATTCAGGGTAAGCATGCTTGCAACCTCGGAGCTCTCATTTCCGACAGTATTGCGAAGGAAATAGGTCTCGAATGCGCATACATTGCCGACCCTGGTATCGTTGACGAACGTCCCGAATACGCAAAAATCACTGGTCATCCCGAGTTTGACCTCGACCCGACACGCGAAGGCGTTATATGGCACTGCCTCAACCAGAAGATGACGGCAAAGCTCTACGCTCGCGAAATCGGCAAGACCTACGAAGACCTCAACCTTATCATCGCTCACATGGGCGGTGGCGTTTCGGTTGGTGTTCACCAGCACGGACGTTGCGTTGAAGTTAACCGCGCACTCTGCGGTCTCGGTCCATTCTCGCCTACCCGCTCCGGCTCTATCAACGCCAGCAAGCTCATCGAAGTTTGCTTCAGCGGAAAGTACGACATGGCAAAGGTTAAGAAGATGGTAACTGCCGAAGGCGGTTTCGTTGCTTACCTCGGCACAAACGACGCATACAAGGTAGAAGTTGACGCTCTCAACGGCGACCCGAAGAGCAAGCTTCTGGTTGATGCATTCTGCTATCAGGTTGCATTGGAAATCAGCCGTCTTGCAGCAGTTGTCAAGGGCAAGGTTGATGCCATCATCCTCACCGGAGGTATTGCATACAGCAAGCCATGGATGCAGCAGATTACCGACCAGATTAGCTGGATTACTCCTAACGTAAAGATTTACAAGGGCGAAAACGAAATGCTTGCTCTTGCAATCTGCGGAAACGAAGTTCTCAACGGAACCGGCACAGTAAAGGAATATAAGTAATCGGTATCATACATAAAAAATGGGAATCCGAAATGGGTTTCCATTTTTTATACTTAATTATATATATGACGACAAGCGACTATCAGGCAAAGGCTGCAAAGAAATTTGCACAAGAGTGGAAAGATAAAGGCTATGAAAAGGGCGAAAGTCAGAAATTCTGGCTTGATTTGCTATGCAATGTTTTCGGTGTACAGAATTTTATCAATTTCATTAGTTTCGAAGACCAAGTAAAACTTGACCATACCGCGTTTATTGACGGCTACATTCCAAGTACACATGTAATGATTGAACAGAAGTCAATCGAAAAGGATTTAGGTGCCCCAATCAAGCAATCGGATGGCCGTTCTTTAACACCATTCCAACAAGCAAAACGCTATGCCGCCGAACTACCCTACTCCCAACGCCCGCGATGGATTGTCACTTGCAACTTCCGTGAATTCTGGGTATATGATATGGAGCAGCCTAAAGACGAACCTCAAATAATTCTACTGGAAAACCTAGAAAAGGAATATTATCGTCTGCAGTTCCTTATTGACGAAGGCAACGAACGCATACGCCGTGAAGAGGAAGTTAGCATGAAAGCCGGCGAACTTGTCGGAAAACTTTACGATGCTCTCTACAAGGAATACCTAAATCCGAACGAAGACAGCTTGCGTTCGCTCAACATCTTATGTGTTAGAATTGTCTTTTGCTTGTATGCAGAGGATGCGGGACTTTTCGAAACAAGAACAAGTTTTGAGGATTATATAAAGTCTTTCAATATTCCCAATTTACGCAAAGCAATCATAGACTTATTCAAAGGTCTGGACACAAAGTTGGAAAACCGCGATAAGTACGACACGGCACTAAAGCCATTCCCATACGTAAACGGCGGACTATTCAGAGACGAACAGATTGAAATACCAAATTTCACGCAGGAGATTGTAGATGTCATTGTAAACCATTGTGCTACTTTCGACTGGAGCGAAATCAGCCCTACTATTTTCGGCTCTGTATTCGAAAGCACCCTCAATCCTGATACACGCAGAAAAGGCGGAATGCACTACACTAGCATCGCCAACATACACAAGCTTATCGATCCGCTTTTCATGGACGACCTTGATGCGGAATTTGATGCCATATGCAAAACAACAGCCGCAAAGGCTCGTAACGACAAACTTTTTGCGTTCCAGAAAAAACTTGGCAGTCTTAAATTCCTTGACCCTGCATGTGGTAGCGGAAATTTTCTTACAGAAACCTACATCTCGCTCCGTCGCCTCGAAAACAAAGTCATTTCAATTCTGAACAAAGGCGAAAAAGTTTTAGGCTTTAATGACGAGTTTATTAAGGTTAGCATCGGTCAGTTCTATGGAATAGAGATAAACGATTTCGCAGTTACTGTTGCCATGACAGCACTATGGATTGCAGAATGTCAGATGATGGAAGAAACAGAAAAAATCCTTGGAATGAATTTGGATTTCCTGCCGTTGAAGAATCATGCCAACATAGTGGAAGGCAACGCACTGAAACTTGACTGGTCAACTCTTGACAAGGAAGAGCAAACAGGCTTCCTATATGCCGACAAACTCAATATCTACAAGCTTGACGATGGCAATGATCTTAAAGGCATGGTTGCCCACGAGCCTGTCCCGGAATACGGCAGACGCTACAAGGAATTGAATGTTGTCGCCAAAGAAATTGAAGAAAAGGAACTTCCTAAAAAACAAACTTCGCAGGTGGTTTACGACTACATAATGGGAAATCCGCCATTTGTTGGATACACGTTCCAATCAGAAGAGCAAAAGAAAGATTTGGCAAATATAGACAGCAACATTGGAAAAAACATCGACTATGTTGCTGGATGGTACATTAAAGCATCTCGTCTTATACAAAATACACACACAAAGTGTGCATTTGTTTCAACAAATTCAATATCACAGGGAGAGCAAGTTTCAGCAATATGGAAACCTATTTTCGAGAAAAACAACATTCAGTTTGATTTCGCATATAGGACTTTCGTATGGGATTCTGAAAGTTCACAAAAAGCCCATGTTCATTGCATTATCTTAGGTTTTAGCGACAAAACGAGCCTTCAAAAAGAAAAAGCAATATTCGATGAAAGTGGACAAAAAACAATTGTTAAAAACATAAATCCATATTTGTTTGACGCTCCCACCATATTTATAGAAAAGAGAAAACAGCCTTTGTGCAATGTTTCTAAAATGAACAAAGGAAGCCAGCCTACTGATGGCGGAAATTTGATTCTAAACGAAGAAGAATACAACGACTTTATCAAAAAAGAACCTGATTCACATAAATACATACGTGAATTTTTAGGTGCAGATGAATTCATCAATGGAAAAAGAAGGTATTGCCTATGGCTAGTTAATGCAAGTCCTGCTGAAATAAGAAAAATGCCTCTCATTATGAAGCGTGTTGAAGCGGTAAGGGAAATGCGTGCCGAAAGCAAAAAAGAAGCGACACGAAATTGGGCTGCATATCCGTATCTGTTTACAGAAAACCGCCAACCAGAAAGCGGAAACTATCTTTTAATTCCAAGTACATCATCAGAAAGAAGAAGATATATTCCAATAGGCTTCTTGTCATATAACGTTGTAGCATCAAATGCAAACCTCATAATCCCTAATGCTACTTTATATGAATTTGGAATTCTGACAAGTAATGTCCACAATGTTTGGACACGTGCTGTATGCGGTCGCTTAAAAAGTGACTATCGTTATAGCAACGACATTGTTTACAACAACATTCCTTGGCCGACACCAACCGAAGCACAAAAAGCGAAGATTGAACAGACAGCACAGGCAATACTTGATGCCCGGGCGAATTATCCTGACTCTTCACTGGCAGACCTTTACGACGAACGCACTATGCCAATTGATCTCCGCAAAGCACACTATGAAAACGATAAGGCTGTAATGCAAGCTTACGGATTTTCACCAAAAATGACGGATAGCGAGATTGTAGCAGAACTATTTAAGATGTATCAGAAACTTACAAAATAAAAATACACAATTGAATATAAAAACAAAATGAAACCGTTACAAATTGTAACACTTTAACGACAACAATTAAACACATACCACAATGAAGATATACACAAAGACAGGCGACAAAGGCACCACATCTCTGGTTGGCGGAACACGCATCAACAAGGACGACATAAGAATCGAGTCGTACGGAACAATTGACGAACTGAACTCAAACATAGGTATGATTCGTAACTTCGGACTTGAAAAAGCCGATGACGATACCATAAATATAATACAGAACAAACTTTTCAGCATCGGATCCTTCCTTGCAACTCCCGACGAAGCCGCATACGAACAAATTGCGACGAAAATCAACAAGATTTCCGAAAAAGATATTAACAATATCGAAAACGAGATTGACAGAATCAGCGAAAATCTTCCCCCCCAAAAAGGCTTTGTTCTGCCTACAGGTTGCGAGATTACAAGCTGGTGCAACATTTCTCGTACAATATGCCGCCGCGCCGAACGCCGTATTGTCAGTCTAAGCAAAATCGGATTTGTTGACAAGAATATAATGCTGTATATCAATAGATTATCCGACTATCTATTCGTTCTGGGACGAAAATATATGGCTGTTAATAAAAAAGAAGATTTTTTCTGGGATGTAAACTGCTAATTGCAAAAAATTTCATTATTTCGCATTCCCAAAAATAAAGGATATAAAAATATTACGAATATGTATTGGACATTGGAATTAGCATCAAAACTTGAAGACGCACCGTGGCCTGCAACAAAGGACGAACTTATCGACTATGCAATCCGTTCGGGTGCAAATCTGGAAGTTATTGAAAACCTTCAGGAAATTGAGGACGACGAAGAAATCTTTGAAAGCATAGAGGACATTTGGCCCGACTATCCGTCAAAAGACGACTTCTTCTTCAACGAGGACGAATACTAGTATTTAGAATTATTCAGAAAAAAAACTGGGGACATTCAAAAAAGAATGCCCCCTTATTTTGTTTTTATATTGGGTATTAAAAAATGCTGGCAAATCAAAACATGCCCGATCACACTCAATAAACATTTAATTTTCAACAAACTACACTTGTCAAAATAATTAAAAAAAATATTGTATTTATGATTTTCATTCATTAACTTTGAAACGATTTTTTGCAGTTTTTCACGTATGAAAAAATATATAATAACAATTCTCATATTGCTAGCGACAAGTATAGCTTATTCGCAACAACAATCCGTCACTACACAAGGAAAGGAATTTTTCGCTGTATTTCTGCAAAACAGCACATACACAGCTGGCGGATCCGACTTGGAACTATGCCTAATGGTAACATCAAAAAGAGCTTGCAGCGTAACTGTCAGAAACCCCAACTCCACATGGACAAGCACATTCAATGTAGGAGCAAACTCAACCTACAAATATGTAATACCGTCTGCCCAACACTCACAATGCTACCTTACTGCAACTTCTTCATCCGCCCAAAACAAAGGTCTAATTATTACTTCAACCGACACTATTTCCCTATATTCTTCCAATTTCGCTTCCGCAACCTTCGATGGATCATTAGTACTTCCTACTAGTGCACTTGGCAACGAATACATAATCCAATGTTACCCACCTGTTATAAACGAAAGCGAATTTTCAATCACAGCTGTTGAAGACAACACCATAATTGACGTTGTCCCTTCGGTTTCTATAGATGCAGGAGGTACGCATTCGGCTAATTCAACTTTTAGTGTTTCATTGAATAGAGGTCAATCTGTTTTTATGAAATCAACATCAACGGGTGCAAGTGGAGACCTTTCGGGAACAAGAATAGTAGCACGCGACTGCAAGAAAATTGCGGTATTTAATGGAGATTACTCAACACGCATACCTAGTAGCGCAACTCAATTTGCAGACCACATATACGAACAAGCCTTCCCTGTAACTTCATGGGGTAAAAAATTTGTAGTCACAAACACATTACAAAACGCATCATCAGGAAGATCATACGACAACATAAGAGTAACTGCATCTGCAAACAATACTACCATCAGAAAAAACAACACTTTGCTTGCTACAATAAACGCTGGACAAACCTACGAATTTCAAATAACAGCATCAGAAGGTGCCGCATATATAGAAACTTCTAATCCATGTGCTGTTTACATGTATCTTGTAAGTAAATCCAATGGCGGATCAACATTAGGCGACCCGTCAATGGTATGGATAGCACCTTTGGAACAAAGAATCAACTCTATTGTTTTCAATACGTTCTACCCTACTATCTCGGCAGAAAACACACCATCGACACACATTGTCAACATAGTTGCCGAAACTTCAAACACGGGACAGATAAGACTCGACGGAAGCACAATATCTGGCTGGTCAACTGTATCCGGAAACACAAACTATTCGTATGCACGAAAAGTAATAAGCCATGCTGCCCATTCAATAACTAGCACTGGAGGAAACGGATTCATCGCTCATGTTTATGGCATTGGAAATGCTGTCTCATACGCGTATTCTGTTGGCTCAATGGCAACCAACTTGGCTGAAAGAATGTACATTAACGGAATAGGAAGCACCGATGCTAATGTTGACGGATCCTTCTGCGAAGGTCAGGAAATTTCGTTCTCATCTGAAATCGACTACGAATACGACAATATCAACTGGAATTTCGGAGATGGAACCACAACAACAGGACCTTCGGCAGAACATACATTCACCAATCAAGGCGACTACACCGTAAGCATGCAAGTAACTTCAAACGGAGGCGGCTGCTCAAGTTTCTCAACTGCAGTAAACTTCAACGTTTCAATTGGACATGTTTGGAATACAGAGATAACAACCGAAGCAAACTATGGGGAAACAATAACCGTACAAGGTGTAACATTTGTCGCCAGAAACGACACGACCGTAACGCACACATACCAAAGCACAGCAGGCTGCGACAGCACAGTAATAAACCATGTCATAATAAGAACTATAGTTAATGACATCGTAGTAGAAATATGCGCCGGTGAAACTTATAACGGAAATGGGTTCAACGAGTCCGAAACAGGGCACTACGTTAATACAATAACCCTACCGAACGGAGTCGACAGCATTACAAACCTTTACCTTACCGTGCGAGAACTGCCGAATGCCAACATCATAGGCAACAATGCACTTTGCAACGGTTCTGTTTCGCTTATGGCTGGTGGCGGTACGTCTTACCGATGGGAAAATGGAACGGAAACTTCCGACATTGAAATTACCGAACCAGGAACATATTCGGTAACAGTGACAAACGAATATGGTTGCACTGCTACTGCCCAAAAAGTAATTGCAAGGGAAATCCAGATAAATGTAGCATACGATCCAATACTTTGCCACGGTAATTCCACGGAAGTTGTAGTTACTGCACAATACGGTATTGCACCATACACTGGCGAACGCACCGAAAACGTCACGGCGGGAACAAGAACATACAGAGTTACCGACACTGATGGATGTACGGCACAAGCTACAATAGAAATTGAAGAGCCAGAAGCACTTAGAAGTGAACATACTGGAACAGATGCATACTGTAACGACGAATTCGGAACAATTGAGGTGACAGCAGACGGAGGCGTAGAGCCTTATTCTATAACATGGGAAAATGGTGTTAGCAGTTTCACAAACAACTCAGTAAGACCCGGCGAATTCTACTCATACACTATTACAGACTACAACGGCTGTACACTGACAGACTCGACAAAAATATCACAGGAGCCTCCAATAACCCTAAGAATAACGCACGAAAACGTTTCTTGCTACAACGGAAACAACGGTTCAATTACTGTTACTAATGTTAACAATGGACACGAACCATACTCATACTTTTGGAACACCGGACAATCGAATTCTACCACTAGCAACCTTGTTGCAGGAAACTACATGGTGACTGTTACCGATGCACACAACTGTACTGCCACTGCAGATATTCGAATAACTCAACCAGATATACTAAAAATAGAAAGCAGCGTAAAGAACGCAAGCTGCATTGGCATGTGCGACGGAAGAATAGCAGTAACAGCAACAGGAGGAACTCCAAGCTACTCATACAGATGGAGCAACGGATACGACATGACCGAAATAATAGAACTTTGCGAAGGCACATATAACCTTACTGTTACCGATGCAAACGGCTGTATTTCCAGCAAATCGTTCTCTGTAATACAACCAGAAGCAATGACTGCCAGTGCAACTGCTACTGATGTCAGTTGTTATGGAGGCGACGACGGAAAAATTGTGGTATCTGTTTCCGGAGGAACAACTCCGTATTCATACTCTCTCAACGAATTTATGTACCAAAGCACAACAGACAACCACCTCTCAGGACTATCTGCAGGTCTTCATGTTGTCTATATAACCGATGCTAAAAACTGTACAACTAGAACAGAAGCAATTGTAGGAGCACCCGACAGAATTGTGGCCGAATACGAAGTTGTAAACACCAGCTGCAAGGAAGCCCATGACGGTGAGATACATATTACAGTTCAAGGTGGACATCAACCATACTATCTGACATCCAACGAGATAAGCAGTACACCACTTGAAGAAAACTCTGCTGTGAAAGATTTAAAATCCGGCACTTATCATTTTATTATTACCGACGAAAGCGGATGTTCATACTCCTTAAAGAATATAAGAATCCCAGAAAACCTGAACGAATGTATCCATATTCCTAACGTATTTACACCCAATGGGGATGGAATCAACGATTCATGGGAAATTTCAAATATTAGCATGTACCCCGATGCCAAGATTTTCGTATTCAACCGCTGGGGACAGAAAATGTATGAAGGTGACGGAACAACAGAATATTGGAATGGGGAATTCAGAGGAAATTTAGTGCCGGCAGGAACATATTTCTATGTAGTTAACCTTGGCGAAGGCCACAACGTATATTCCGGACCGCTATCTATTTTGTATTAAAAGACAACAAACTAAATAAATTAAATAAAAATGAGTAAGAAAGTTATTATTGCAATGCTCGGTATGGTGCTTATTTCATCAGGCATCTGGGCACAGGAAGAGAAAGAAGACGAAGGTTATGTATTTACAAACACCAAGGAAATACCGATTACATCGGTAAAAGATCAGAACCGCGCAGGTACATGCTGGTGCTATTCTGGACTTGGTTTCATTGAAGCAGAATTGCTCCGCATGGGAAAGGGCGAATACGACTTCTCCGAAATGTTCATAGTTTGTAACACTTATATTGACCGCGCTCAAGCTGCTGTCCGCACACATGGCGACGTATCATTCTCTCAAGGTGGTTCGTTTTACGATGTAATTTACGGCATGTCACATTTTGGACTTGTTCCCGAAGAAGAAATGCGTCCAGGTGTAATGTACGGCGACACCTTGTCTGACCACACCGAACTATCGGCTGTATCAGAAGCTGTTGTAAAGGCAATAGCAAAGGGAGAACACAAAAGTTTGCAGAAGAACAGCGAAGGCCAGCCACTTTGGCTTCAGTCAATCAAAGCCATCCACGAAGTTTATCTTGGCAAGTGCCCCGAAAAGTTCAACTACAAGGGACGCGAATACACTCCAATGTCATTCTACCAGTCACTCGGACTTAATCCAGACGATTATGTATCAATAACATCTTATACACATCACCCATTCAACGAGAAATTCGTTCTCGAAATCCAGGACAACTGGAGATGGTCGCAGTGCTACAACGTTACTATTGATGAAATGATGAGGATATTCGACAACGCAATCGAGAACGGTTACACAGTGGCTTGGGGTGCCGATGTCAGCGAACAGGGATTCAAGATTGGTACTCGCAAAGGATTCTGCGTATTGCCCGAAACCAACGCCGAAGCAGCAAGCATGAAAGGCAGCGATATGGCACACTGGACAGGTATGACAGCAAAGCAGATTGCCGACGAAGCTGCAAAGCACCCGACTCCACAACGCTGGGTTACACAGGAAGAACGCCAGATTGCTTTCGACAACTGGGAAACAACCGACGACCATGGTATGCTTATCTACGGAACAGCTAAAGACCAGACAGGAAACGAATACTACATGGTAAAGAACAGCTGGGGAGAATACGGTGAATACAAAGGAATGTTCTACGCAAGCAAGGCATACGTAAGATACAAAACTATGAACATCGTTGTTCACAAAGATGCTTTGCCAAAAGACATAAAGAAAAATTTAGGCATAAAGTAACAATACGAAAAGAGAAATGGAAAGAATGTACATTCTTTCCATTTCTTTTTTTTCTTCTATTAGTCTTGAACCATATCCAACTATGGAAGAACAAGATAAGAAAAAGAAAAAAAAATTTAAGAAAGTCTTTAAACGAATAGCCATTGCACTAAGCAGCATCATTTTGCTCATTGCTGTTATAGTCGCATTGTCTCCTACCTTAATACAAGCCTACCTGAATACCGATTCGGGCAAAAGAAATATAAACAATATTGTTGGCGACTACCTTAACGCCAAAGTGAACTTCAAAGAAATACGACTAAACGTATGGAAATCGCTGCCTGACATTGAGCTTGAGCTTATTAATGGTGAAATTTTCTCAAACGCAATAAAAAACGACCAAAGCGACACACTTATAAAAGTAGATACACTGAGATTATCAGTAAATGCAATTAAATACCTTAAGCACAATGAAATAATCATAAACGAAGCAAGATTCGCAAATCCAACCGTAAACGCATACGTAAATGCAGAAGGCAAAGCCAACTGGGACATATACATACAGGACACAACGCAACAAGACACAACATTTGACTATAATATAAAGCTACAAAAACTCGAAATCGACAATCTTCGTGTAAAATACTACGACGAACGCACAAATTCAAGATTCATTCTCGACTCCACAAACATTTCTATGTCGGGAGACATAAACGCAGACTTATTCAAGCTAACAACCGAAATAAAACTAAAAGCAGATTATTATGACGAAATGTCGCGAATAAGCATTAATGCACAACAATCGAGTTTGACCATAAACGGCAATCTCACAAAAGGCGACTACACTATAAACTCCTCAATGGGGAAAATTTCAAGTTTCTTCAGCGACAGCTCATATAATGCAAAAATAATACTCGACTCAATAGGAATAAATGCCAATACAACAATTTCCGACAGCACATACGGCATCGACACCAAATTGCTAGTTAAGGTATCAGAATATAACGACTCATCCTTTTCAATCAAAGAAATACCGCTCGACATTGAATTAAAAGCAAAGACCAATGCCGATTTTACCAATTTCAATATTGATACAATAAGTCTAACCAACGACAAATTGTTTGTAAATGCATCAGGCATAGCAGAAAGCTTAACCGATTCCTCGTGGAACACCAACCTGGCACTAAATCTCAGCATTCCACAGATAGACGACGTAATTAATAGCATTACTCCTACCCTATCCAAAGAACTGAAAAAATACAAGTTTTCGGGAGGTCTAAACATCTCTGGCTCAGCCAAAGGAATATACGATGGCAAAACATACCCTGACTTCAAGGCCAACGTTACCCTGAGCAACATAAGAGCACTAGTTCTGGAACAAAACGAAGAAGTAAGGCTCGACATGGAAACCGATGTTAAATATATTGCAGGAAACCACAACGAAACATACATCAATGTAAAAAAATTGAACGCTACTGTTGGTGAGACATTTATCGACCTGAAAGGAACTGCAAGCAATATTTTTAACGACCCGCACATAGATGCAAAACTCAAATGCAACCTCAACCTTGACTACATTTCAAAGCTTTTCCCTATAGAAGACCTAATGTACAAAGGTCAGCTTTCATCCGACTTTGACGCAAAATTCTCTATAGATGACCTCAAGAAGATGAAATTTTCCAAAATATACATGCTTGGCAATATCAACATAAAGAAGATACTGATGGTTATTCCTTCGCAAAAATTCTCGGTATTCGGAAGAAATGCTAATGTTGAGATTGGCATTAACTCGACAAAAATGAGAAGAAGCAACCAAACTGTATTATGCAAACCCCAGATATTTATAGACAGCGTAAGGATAAGCCTTCCACATATAATAGAAGCCAGCGCCACAAAGCTTGACATTCAATCGCACGCAAATGAACCAGTAAGAAACATTCCTAGTCTCGGAACCACAATAAGCGTCAAAGGACTAAAGGCAATTGTAACCGACACAATATTCATTGAAGGCAAAATGGGAAGAATCCGTATGTCGGTACGCCCAGACAAAAACGACACACTAGTTCCATGTATCACTACAAATATCAAGCTTGACTCGCTCGAATACTACGATCCTACTAATGGTCTGGAATTCAAACCTACAGAATTAAATCTTAAAGTTTGCCCAAGAAACCTGGACAATGATGATATTTCAAAAGCAAGGACAACAATAGATGCAGACTCTCTAATAAAACTTTGCAAAAAGGTAACCGACGCAGATAATGCATTAAAGTTCTTTAAATTAGATGGATTCATAAACTCAGAACACATAAAATATTTCTCAGAATTCAGCGATACAAGAATGGGAATGCGTCTGGATTCAATTAAATTTACAGACGACACACTAAAAATAGACTCATTAATAACCTTTAGAATTGGCAAATCATTTCTAAAAATAAAGGGACGGGTAGAAAACATCAGGCAGGCACTTATTAATAACGAAATGATGACTGCCGACATTAACATACAGTCTAGAAACATAAACATCAACGAATTACTATATATCAACAACTCTATTTCGCAGAAAAAACAGCAATACTATTCGCAAAAAAGCAAACAAGCAGTAATACCTAACGAGGAGGAATTTTGGAAAAAAATAATACCTCCAGGACTAACCGACGCGCAAACAAAAGCATTCAAAGACTCTGTAAACAGAGTATACAGGCGTACGGATTTTAACGAAATATACGAGCGGCGTATAACCAGAATGAAATCCAGAATGGAAAAAGTACGCAACGAAGATTTTATTGACCCTACAGACACCCAGAACTCCGCAGAACCAGACTACGACACCGTACCGATGTCATTAATCAAAATACCTGACAACCTAAACTGCAAATTATCAACCGATTTCAACACAGTTCTATTTAGAGGTTTAAAGATAAACAACATAAAGAGTGATATAAAAATAAACAATAGTACTCTACATATTAAAAACGATTCGATACAGACAAATGTCGGAAAGCTCTCACTAGACGTAATATACCAATGTGCCCCCACAGACAGCACAGCCAAGGTAGCCCTCGATATAAGCGGAAAAGATATAACCGTTGAAGACCTGCTCTACTCATTGCCGATGATTGACTCAATTTTGCCAATGTTAAGTTCGTTTGAAGGAAACCTAAATTGTAACCTGTACACAAAAACAGAACTTGACAGCATTATGGAACCAATAATACCGACCCTTGAAACAGAATGCCACATAAATGGGAAAAACCTTGTAGTATTAGACAGCAAAACTTTTGCATCATTAGCCACTTACTTGCTATTTAAAAAGAAAACTAAAAATGTCATCGACAACATGAGCGTTATGTTTGAAATAAATAACGGGTCGTTGAATGTATCACCTTTTATTTTGTCAATGGACAAATACGTTACAGCTATGAGCGGTAATATGAATTTAACCGACTATACATATTTATTCCACATATCAACATTAAAGCCTATAAAAATAGGTATCAACGTAGAGCCTTGGACTATCCGGAACTACATTACAGCTTATACCAATTATGACAAAACAGCTATAGACAACTACATAAAAAACGGAAATGTCACAATAAATGGAGTTGTTGTTAAAAGTCCTAAAGACAAGGTTATGCCGGGAAGCGAAGTATTGCTCAACGGAAAACTTATTACCAGTCTCAACAAGTTCATTACCATCAACAGCGACTATACTAAACAAACAAAAACAATCGGATTAATACAAAAGGGTCTTGTATCTGTAAACGGAAAAATTGTTACAAACCCTGACTACAAAGTAAAACCCAACGACACAGTTTACATCAAGACGAATGTAGATAAAAACAAATATGTAGGAACGCTCCTCGACTATATTACATCATACGTTGATTTCCCTGACCATCCCAAAATAAAAGCAACCCAAATAATTAAAGACAGTCTTGTTTCCATTAATGATGAAATTGACGTCAATCCAAAAACAGGAATTAGACAAAACGACGAAGTTCGTATAAATGGTGAACTTATCACCAAACTCAACAAACACATCTCCCTAAATACCACTTACTTAAACAGCAAGAAAATAGACTTGGCTATTCAGCAAGGTCTAGTATCGATAAACGACGAACCAATTACTGACCCTGAATTCAAAGTAAAACCATACGACAAGATATGCATAAAGCTGAACAACGGATACAACATATTTGCAGATTCCACAAACAACAAACAGGCAGATTATACTTACCTAAAAGACTTTGCCACCAATAATTCTCTTGTAAATCGCAAAGAAGCCCGAACAATGATCACGGAAGGCCACATATCAATAAATGGAAATGTTGTTACCGATCCCGATACAAATGTAAAGTTTGATGACGAAATTGTATTCAGCATGAATAGCGAAAATACCGAACTATTAGAAAATAGCGATACCATATATCTCATTGATTTCATAGAGACTAACGCTAAATACATAAAGGCACAAAAAGTAGATCAAATAATTCAGAAAGGTATTGTGCTGGTTAATGACCAAAATGCTACAGGCAACAATGTCATAAAACAAGGAGACGAAATCTCACTAAGCATAAATGACGACACGCATATACTGGAAAAAGGAAACAACAATATTGAACTTAACCAATACATTATCAGCAATGCTAAATATATTAAGCCAGGAAAAGTCAAAGATATAATTATTAATGGTCAAGTATCAATAAACGGCAAATCCATAACCGACCCACACTTCTATCTGAATAAAAATGACACTATTAGTATCAATATCAATGAAATTGAAGACCAGCTAATAGAAGAAAGCTACATTGACATCAACATTGTATCACCTTTGTACAAGGACGCAACAGATGTGGTCAAATCATATAATATTACTAACAAAAAACCATTGCAGCGTAGCATCCAGGAATTCATTCAGGATACAATAAAAAAATACATTGAAGAAAATGAGCAATGAAATCAAACGAATTTATAGTCTTTGACCAGCCAGCCACCCCGTAGAATAGGCTATCTGTAAATTATATCCGCCAGTATTGGCATCAACATTTAAGACTTCTCCAGCAAAAAACAAACCTTTTACAAGCTTAGACTCCATAGTTTTCGGATTTATCTCATCTACAGATACGCCCCCACTTGTAACTATTGCCTCTGCAAAACCACGATGCCCGACAATATCAAACGAAAAGTTTTTCATTGCTGATACAATACGGCGTCTCTCCTCACCTGTAAGCTGACAAGCCAATTTTTCAATATTCAAGTTAACCCTACTTACAAAGGTTGGAATCAACTGGCGCGGCAACCAATTCCTAAACAAGAAGCCTAACTTTTGCTTGCCATTTGCATTCAGATCCCGAATAATTCTGGCATCCAACTTCTTTTCGTCAAGTGCAGGCTTCAAGTCAACCGACAACCTTACAGACTTGTTTTCGCACAATGCAATTACAGCCCATCTGCTCAATGTCAGCACAATAGGTCCAGAAACACCATAATTCATAAAAAGCATTTCGCCAAACTGTTCCTGCAATTTCTTCCCGTCAATAAACAACGATGCACTTACATTTTTCAATATCAAGCCATCCAAATCTGCAAAAAAATTGTCGCTGCCAACCAAAGGCACAAGTGCAGGCTGCGGTGTAGACACCGAATGTCCACATTTTTCTGCAAACACAAATCCATCTCCAGTAGAACCTGTCAATGGGTACGATTTCCCTCCTGTACACACAACCACCTTGTCCGAATAGACCATCGATTCACCCCTACTATTACGAATTTTCACCCCTAATACAGCACCATTCTCCACAGAAATACCTGTTACTTCTGTTGAGAACAAAAATTTCACCCCATTTTCTTTCGCAGTTGTCACTAGAGCATCAACTACATCAACAGCCTTGCCTGAAGCCGGGAAATAACGACCACCACGCTCAAGCACAACATCAACACTAGCCCTCTCAAGCATTGATATAATGTCCGATGAAAAAAAGTTCTTGAATGCTGGATACAAAAAACGAGGTTCAGGATATATATTACCCATAAATTCCTTAATATCAGCGGAATTAGTTATATTACAACGACCTTTACCTGTAATCATAAGCTTACGGGCTGCACGCTCGTTCTTTTCTACTACAAGGACTTTCTCACCATTGCCACCTGCAGAAATAGCAGCCAACAGACCTGCCGCCCCTGCACCAACAACTATAATACCAAAATCGGACATCAAACGAATTTTCAATCAGAAAAAAAAGAAGCCATCTTTCGACAGCTCCTTTTTCAAGTTTATTCCTTAATAATTACATTGTCCTACCGGGATATACCTCAAGGGCATGCTTCAACACTTCAATGGCATTCTTCAAGTCTTCAATCTTGAGAACGTATGCAACGCGAACTTCGTTCTTGCCAAGTCCAGGAGTGTTGTAGAAACCAGTTGCAGGAGCAACCATTACGGTTTGTCCATTGTACTGGAATTCCTCGAGCATCCACTTTGCAAACTTATCGGAATCGTCGATAGGCAGCTTAACTACAGTGTAGAAAGCACCCTTAGGATTCGGGCAATATACGCCTGGGATTTCGTTCAAGCCCTTTACCATAAAGTTACGACGAGCAATGTATTCTTCGTAAACTTCGTGGAAGTATTGGTCGGGAGTATCAATAGCAGCCTCAGCAGCAACCTGACCGAATGACGGTGGACAAAGACGAGCCTGAGCAAACTTTGTTGCAGTAGCAATAACTTCCTTGTTCTTTGTTACCATGCAGCCAACGCGTACACCGCACATGCTGTAACGCTTCGAAACCGAGTCCATCATGATTACATTCTGCTCGATTCCAGGAATGTGCATTGTCGAGAAGTGCTTGTGACCGTCGTAGCAGAATTCACGGTAAACCTCATCGGCATAGAGGTAAAGATCATGCTTCTTAACGATTTCAGCCAACTGCAAGAGTTCTTCCTTCGAATAAAGATAACCTGTCGGGTTGTTAGGATTGCAGATTACAATACCCTTGGTCTTAGGTGTGATAACCTTCTCGAACTCGTCGATTGACGGAAGAGCGAAGTCGTTCTTTATGCTTGAAGTGATAGGCTTAATAACAACACCAGCCTGCATTGCAAAACCATTGTAGTTTGCATAGAAAGGTTCTGGAACTATAACCTCATCGCCGAGGTTGAGAGTTGTCATAAAAGCAAAAACTATTGCTTCTGAACCACCAGTTGTGATGAGCATATCGTTTTCGGTAACGTTGATGCCAATCTTCTGGTAGAAAGCAGCCAATTTCTTTCTGTAAGAAATGTTACCTGCGGTATGACTGTATGCTATAACCTTGTCGGTCATGTTCTTTACTGCCTCCAAAGCTACTTCTGGAGTCTTAATATCCGGCTGACCGATGTTGAGATGATAAACCTTTACACCTCTTGCCTTTGCTGCGTCTGCGTAAGGAACGAGCTTACGAATTGGCGACGACGGCATGTTTTTTCCTTTTTCTGATATCTGTGGCATATCTTTTTAATTTATAATTTATTGTATTAAAATTTTTTACTTCTTAACTTGCTTGACTTCATCAGACTTTGCCTCTTTAGCCTGTGGCTTAACTACTTCCTTTTTCTTATCGGACTCATCAAGCTTTTTTTCCGCAGGAGCGACCTTTACATCATTTGCATTTGGAGAAACGATAGTTCCCTTGATTTCAAGCTGGATTGGATTTTCTTCGCCTTCGATATAAACCTTTATGGTCTTGGTGAATTTTCCAATTCTGTTGCTGTCATATTTTACCTTTATCGAACCTTTTTTCTTCTTTGCAATTGGCTCTTTTGGCCAGTCGGCTGCAGTACAACCGCACGATGTCTTTACATTAGTGAGAGTAACAGGTTTCTTGGTCACATTCTTAAATGTAAACACACAACTTGCATCCCCACCCTTTTCCATTGTTCCAAAATCGTGAACCAGCTTATCAAACAAAATGCTTGAACGCTTTTCCACATTTTCATTTTGAGCCTTGTCCTGCTTTACTTTCTTAATGGTATTTTCCTGCGAAAACGCCATGCCTGCAAACAACAAGATTGCTACTATAAAAAATATCCTTTTCATAACATATAATTTTTTACAAAGGTAGAGTAATTTTTAATTCAATGATTTAAAATTTCAACAAATGTTTACGGATTTGAAATTGGTTGAGACTCCCTTCAACTAGGCTCTGCTGGCGGAACTTTTGAACCAGAACGGCGAAACCCTCAACGAAGTTAAACGTTCAAACTTAAAAACGCCGCAGGCATTGAAACGGTGAAGCCATAGGAACAACTTAACGCAGTCTTACCTTGGAGCCTTCTACTGGCTGAACTTCACTTTCCCAACCGTTTATCTTGTACAGCTTGTTTATTTTCACTGCATATTTCTGAGATATGTCGCGCATAGTTTCACCCCGTTCCACCACATGAACTGTGTATTTCTTGTCGGCCTTGTTGCGTTTAGGCTTCAAGTAAATCAAATCTCCAACTGCAAGCTTAGCGTTTCTAGGCAAATCGTTATACTTTGCAAGTTCCCAAGGTGCCATTCCGAACTTACGTGTAAGAGATTCCAAGTCGGTTGAATACTTTAATATTACGTATTCTGTATTATTATTAGTTCCGTATGAAAATTCCGACATGCTCAACTCGAAACCATTTGAAGAATAGTAGCGGTCAGGCTTCTTAACGGATGAACCATCTGCATTAGACGAAGAATTGTTAGCATACGGATCCGCTATTACTGGACTAATGAAATTTCCAGAATCGTAAGCCATCAATTTGTAGTTTTCAATTATCTCAATAAGACGTGTCGCGTATGTAGGACTTGTTGCGTAACCAGCCTTCTTCAACCCTGTTGCCCAACCTTTATAGTCCTTCACATCAAGCTGAAACAAAGAAGCATACCGTTGATTTTTGCGCAAAAAGTCGGAATGATCCCTAAACGATTCTGCTGCAGTTTTATACATACGGAAACATTCCCCCTTAGCATCATCATCCATGTACATCTTCGAGCCAGTCCAATCGGAATGACATTTTATTCCAAAATGATTGTTTCCCTTTATCGACAACTGCGAAGTGCCACTTCCCGACTCCAATATTCCCTGAGCCAATGTTATACTTGCCGGCACTCCTGTCCTATTCATCTCTTCAACAGCTATTTGGCAATACTTCTTAATGTACTCTTCCTGAACCGATTGCGCAATACACATCGGCACAAGAAAGAACATTACGACGACTAACAACAGACTTCTCATTGTATAGTTTTTAGAATGTTAAAAGTAGTACCCACAACAAATGCCTCAACATACAATACAAATAAAATATCAACACAAACAAGTTGAAAGTAAAGTATCCCTAAAAAAAGACAATCCAAGGGTACAAAAGCGCCCTTGGATGCCTACTATATCTTTACAGATAAACTTTCTGAGACAGTCTAAGACATCTTCTTTGGAGTAACTACCTTCTTAATATTCTGCAATATAGTAATATTGTATACTATAAGAAGAACAACAAGAAGAACTGATGCTACAAGCCAGAAATTTGTTGGAGTGTCAACATTTTCGAATACACTTGCCAGCCGCGTCTGATACATGCTGCGCACTTTCATAATCACTAAAGTCGCCACTAATATATCAACAACAGTAACAATGCTTACAACAATCTGGTAGAACTTAGCTATGCGAACCGGCGAATATCCGATATTGTACAAGTTTATAAACAGATTACGATTCCTTTGTATTATCAGATTCAAACTCATGATAATAAACGCCATTGACAACACAATGATTATAATAGCAATAGTAATTATAAACACCATTGCAAGCCTAAAGAAGAACACAACCTTGCTTGACTCCAATTCGCTCTCGTCTATGTTGTATCCACGATCCTTGAAAAAAGCAGGGATTCTTTCATCGTTGGCATTTTCAAACTCTACAAGCAGACGGCTGCTCTTATTTTCCCTACCATCACCATACACGCGGTTCGCCCAGCTCAAAAACTTTTCAGGAACAAGAATCGTATTAATTTTACTGGAGAAACCTACAATGCGGCTCTCATACTCCCTTTTCTTCCCATTTCCTTCAATCTCCATCTTAAACGAGACCTGCTCTATAGCGCTTTGAGGAACTACTGGCAAGGACTGACTTTCCGCGAAACAGAAATTATATAGATTCAAAAAATCCTCAGGTATAATTATCGGAAGAAAATTGGAAGTACTGTCCCAATCCCATTGGTCGGTTTCTACATCGAGGTATTTTGTTGGAATGCTCTCAAAAAACATATCAGTTGATAAGTTACCAATCTTTCCTCCAGCAAAAACAGCGCGAGTAGAAAACGATGCACTTTGGAAAGTAGCCACTTCTTTAATGAAATCCTGTTCCCTTAATTCCTGCAGCTCCTCTTCATCAAAATATATTGAACTCTTATTCAACGTATTGACAAGTGAAATATTCTTTGAGACAGGCACAGCATGGTGGCTGAATACATCGGTTTGAGATGTCAACAATGGAGTAACGTCAGAGTGTACCTGAAATGCCAATAACACAATGGAAACACCAACACATAATGTCAGTGCGTAACCAATTATCTGCGATGGTATTAATGTCTTTTTTTGTAGCCTTGTAAGCATCTTATTATTGTATTAAATCAATATTTGACTATTGCGTAATTATTACGTTTTATTTCATTCTACAAGTTCATCACTTCATCATAGACGAAAACATCCGTATCGTCGAGCGATGTTACAATAAGTCCAGCGCCCTGCTGCTCAACTTCCTTTGTTATCATCTGGGCAACTTTGGCAGCAGTGTCGTGATCAATATGGCTAAATGGCTCATCAAGCAAAAGGAACTCGAAAGGCTGGCATAATGCCCTTACTATTGCCACTCGCTGCTGCTGTCCCAATGACAAGGTTCGTGCCGGCTGCTGCTTTTTTTCAGGAGGTAGAACGACATCTAGCATTGACGATATTTCTTCATCGCTCTTGTAGTTTGTCAACAAATTCTTCAGCTGTACATTCTCCTTGGCGGTAAGCTCCGGAAACAGGCACAAATCCTGAAACAAATAACTAAGTTTGTTATGCCGCAGCGTAAAAGGCTTATCAACATTTTCGTGATAATTGATAGTACCATCAAAGTTTACATTGTTGCCATATATAAAATTGAGCAAAGAAGTTTTTCCATGTCCCGACTTTGCCCTAACCATGTATTTTTTGCCACGCTCAAATATTACTTTTGGCTGAAGGTATATGTCGGATCCAGAAATTTCCGAATCCGACATATATTTTGGCTTAATATTATTTAACTCAATCTGCATATTAAATAAGACTGAACATATTATTAGAAATCAGCATATTCTTCGCTATATGATTCTGGGTAATGATCATAATACCTATCGTAATTATCGTATGCTCTACGCTGCACATTATTAATAGCTCCTACCAAATTTTCCCCGTTCTTGTCGAAATAATTTATTAAATATGCCAAAGTATTTTCTCCTTTACTTGGAATATTAAGAACTATATCCACAGCCTTGCTACCACTTGTCTTTACTTCAAACGACTCGAACAACTTGTTCCATAGGCTAATAAAATCATTACCCAGATAGTCCCTTACCGAACCAGGCATATCGTTCATATCTAAATTACAATACATGTAGCCTCCTGTCTTTGCCTTGCTCGCAATATTACGAAGTCCATTCGAGGATGTCCTGTTAAGTTCCGATAAGCTGTTGGATACTATAACAGCATCATTTTTTACAGCTACATAATATGAATCTATACAATAATAACCATTATCGGTTCTATACCTTGACATATTAGATAAGAGTCTTCTAATCAAATCCGGATTATTAATGTCGGCAACAACAACACTCGTTGGCTGCATATCGCCCCATCTGTCCCTCTCAATGCCGGTCACAGCGGTTACAATGCTTCCTTTGAAACTTTTTGCAATTTCCCTAAAAGAATAACCAGAAATATTATCTGACAACAACCTAGAATCAACCTCATCAACAATATTCATGATATTTGAAACATTAACAGACAGTGTAGCAGCAGACATTGGATTTTCTGGCACATATCTAAACAAACTCTCATTAAATTTCTGATCGAATACACTGCTTATAATACTATTACCAATACCATTTCTTTCTACATGCAAGGTAATATTGCCTTTTTCAAAGTTTAAGTTAGCGAAAAGACTTCCGTGCGACAAATCGCTAATGAACTTTTGTGGAACATTATAACGGTCAAGTTCTTTCACGGCTCTCTTAACCATCGCGTTATCCATAATATTGTCGACATCGGCATATACGCTTATGTCGCCGCGCTTATTCCAAAATTCGGTAAACTTACTATTTGAAGCCATACTATTTTCCTCCTCAAGCTTCATCATTTCGCCAGCCACACTTTCATTACGCTTACCCACTACAACAAATACCCTGTACTCATCCCATGCAATTGTAAACTCTTTATCCTTTAATACATAGTAATCGTCTTTCTCTTCCGGGCTTGCATTCTTTCCAAATACAGACTTAAAAATACCCACAGCAAAATCTTTGAACTTATCGTCGTCGCTTAATACCGACGCTACAACAAAGGTACTAAAGTCCATACCAAGCGGATAAGCGACAATGTCCTCTTCAAAATTTATTCCACATTCCTCAGGATTGTCAATCAACGCCCCAAGTACAAACTTACCTTCACTTGGCAACTCTTTTTCTACAGATCGATACGTCGACAGTTGCTTGATATTCTTCAGGCTCCCTTTATCTGCAATTTTACTTATATTAACACTTACAACAAACGGAGCATCTTTGGGGATCAAAGTCTCAACCTTTGGTGGCTTTGAACAAGATGCCAAAAATAAAATACCGCACAAAAAGGCTATTGCGACTTTAAGTACATTTCTTTGAAATAAAAGCTTCATAATTTTACAATTTATTTTATTTTCGATACTATATTTTCACATTACCATCTGACAGAACCAACTAGTACCCGTATGCATACATTGGCATATACAAATCTTGAATCACATTAAATATATTTTCATTGTTCTTGTCGATAAACTTTATTAAATATGACAAACTATTTTCGTTTCCACTTGGAATATTGAGCACAATGTCAATTGCATTGTTTCCACTTGAATTAACCTCCAACGACTTAAACAAACTATTCCATAAGTTAATCATATCAGAGTTCATATCTTTTTTAAAAGGACCGGCAATATTATTAGCATCAAGGTTGCAATACATGTAACATCCACTCTTTGCCTTATCAGCACATTCCCTAAGACCGGATGCTGTTGTTGTAATAATTGACGGCTTATTTGAAACTATGATAGCATTGTCTTTTACCGCTATATAATAATCTTCAGCTTGATAATATCCAGTCTTACTGTCTTTACTAAGGGTGTAAGAAAGAGCAGCATCTACCATAGAAGAATTATCTATATCAGCAGCCATAACATATATTGGATTTTCATTATCAAACCCAACCAAAGCAGATGCAAAACTACCTTTAAAACATTTTACTAAATCTTCGATTGTCAACTGATCGTTAAAATGTTCTGACAATGCATCAGGCTGAATATCTCTTATCATATTCATAATATACGAAGCATTAACAGAGAATGTAGCTGCTGAAATAGGATCTTCGGGCATGTACTTAAGCAAATCAGCATTGAAACTCTGATTAAACGCGCCACTTATTAAACTATTACCTACATTTATTCTTTCTACATGTAAATTAACATTACCACTTTCAAAACTTAAATTTGCGAAAAGACTGCCATGCGACAAATCGTCAATGTACTTTTGAGGCACATTGTTTCGAGCAAGCTCCTCTTGTATTGCCATACTTACCAACGCATTACCCATTATGTTATCAACATCTGCATATATGCTTACATCTCCGCGCTTACTCCAAAATTCGTTAAAGTTGCTGTTTGATGCCATGCTATTATCTCCATCCAGTTTCATTATCTTTTCAGCAACACTCTTATTATCATCGCCTATTACAGCCAAAAGTTTGCAATCGTCCCATGCCAGCAATACATCGCCCTCACTAATCATATAATAATCATCTTGCTTTTTCGGTTTCTTTCCCAAAACTTGATCGGCGAATTTTTCAAATTTTTCTCTGTCACTTAATGGAGATACGGCCACAAAAGTTTCAAAATACAAGTCAGCAGGATATGCCACTATATCTTCATTGAAATTAATTCCACATATATCAGGATTATCTACGAATTCTTCAAACAATGACTTTGCTTCTCCAGGAATCATTCCAACATACTGGTAGGATGACAATTGCTTAATATTTTTCAAATCTCCCTTTTCTGCGATCTTACTTAGATTAATACAAGCAACAACAGGAGCATCCTTGGGAATCAAGGTTACATTTTTTGAATTAATCGATTTCGACCTCGCATCAGAAGAATCCTCTTTATTAGCATCAGTCTTATCTGAACACGACACAAAAAATACAATACTACTGCACAATAATGCAATTACGACAAAAAATAGTTTTTCAAAACGAATCATAGTTTTTTATAATTATATTATTAATAAATTACATCTGCGCTATATTTTCTGCAAATATTGCAAGAATTATAAATAAAATGGACATAGAAACGCCAGCATTGGCCAAATATGTACCAACCTTTGAGAATTTGTTTTCATCTTCGGAATCATCAAGTACCCCATCAACGAAATCAGCAGCACCACCAGCAATAAGCGCAACTATCATTGGAAACCATTGACCACCTACGCCATGATAACCTTTCAGATATAAAGGAAATATCCTCAATGCAAACTCTGTCCCAAATATTGTTCCACCAGCATTTAAGAAATGAAGAACAATGTAGGCAATACAAGCAATAGAGAATGCGCCCAATACGAATGTTATAATGGAATAATTACTATTGGTTTTATTATTATCATTATCATTGCTATCATTATAATTGTAGTTATAGCTATCATATTTTTCGTCGGCATGCCAATTACCAACATTAGTGGAACACTCTGTACCATTATCGTCCCAATCCGTACCATCATCGTCCGTATCATCAAAATATTGCCGCCACGACAAATCAGTATCTCCAATCCTAACAGTATCGTATAAGGACAGACTGCGTTCTCCATTAATCCTACTCCCATTTACGTATGTTCCATTGGTACTGCCAAGATCCCTTATTACAAACCCGCCATTATCATTTATTATCTGACAATGCTTCCTTGACACTCTTGGGTCGTTTATATCAACATCATTCTGCGGTCCACGTCCAAATGTTTTAACTTCCATTTCCTTTCTTTTTAGGTTTAATACAAAAAAATTACATCTGCACTATATTTTCTGCAAATATTGCAAGAATTATAAATACTACAGCGATACCCGCAAAAAAACCGCCTAATCTACTTCCAAAATTTGAAAGTTTATTTTCCTCATCCTCCTCAGTCCTATTATGAATAAATTTAGCAGCAGCTCCAGAAACCAATGCTGTTATCATCAGCAACCACTGCCCCCCGTACGAATAAATTATTAAGTCTACACCTTTAAGGTATATACAAAATAATTTAAAAACATCCTTATTGGTTCCGCCAAAAGCAGACATAACATTTTTCTCGCCAGATGTCATAAAACTAATGACAATATACGCAATGCAACAAGCAGAAATAATACCTAAGAAAAAGGTTAATATTGCAGAATTGCTATTTGATTTAACATTATATTGATTACTGCTATAATTGTTAACATTTTGCCCATAATTATTGCCAATTGGAGAAACTCTCGTTCTGTTATCTTCAGAAACACCAAAATATTTCTGCCAAGGCAGTGTAGTATCCCCAATCGTAACAGTATCATATAAGGACAGACTACGTTCTCCATTTATCCTACTTCCATTTACGTATGTTCCATTGGTACTGCCCAGATCCCTTATAAAATACCTGCCATTATCCTTTATTATCTGACAATGCGACCTTGACACTCTTGTGTCGTTTACATCAACATCATTCTGCGACCCACGTCCAAATGTTTTAACTTCCATTATCTTTCTCTTTAGGTTAATACAATAAATAGCATAACAAAATACGCTACAAATCCATTCTCAAAAATCTCCACAAAGGTAATGCAAAAAAACACAATCCACGAATATTTTATTGCGTTTTTTTATTTTCTACAACAATGTCAAGAGTTTAATAATCAATTGTATTAGACACACTCCTAAAAAGCTTCAAGCATTTATCCTCGTCGCCATACGATATTCCTGTTATAACAAAGTACCTATCACTGGCAAACAGCACTAACTGGTATATGAATTCTGTCATCATGAACTTGTTCACACCGCTTGCATAAATTTCGTATCCCGACAATTTGCCTGTACTGTACCTCTTGGGCTCCAAGCTGCTGCCTTCGTTCCACTCAAGCGGATATAATTTTATCAGATGCGAACATATTTCCTTCTTTTGTATATCGGTGAGCTGTACATTGGTTTTGGTTTCATGTATTGTCAACGAAGTCATTTCATCAGTTTTCGACGGGGTATTGCCATCATCGCTAAATGTTCGTGTTTCCCCTATAGGCCTACATTCTATCAAGCCCGAGCCAGAAACATCTATTGTATAGGAAAATGAATCCTGTATGGAACTGGCTTCCATATTGGGATCGAATATTACACTCAACAAAGCGGCTGTTATCTGTACATTCATATTGTTTTTAACCGGCTTCAGCGCTGATCCCATTATCATGTATGTCTGCGAACAATTCCCTATTATCAAAATTGATACAGCATATTCCTTTTCGTTTAAATAATGGGTACCGTCAATCATCATGGCATCGAAGCCATTGATCTTAAAGAATGTCTCCTTCTGTACAACGATACCTGCCATAAACATAGACTTCTTATCAAACGTATAGAAATTTCGATTAACATCGCCATCCAGTTCTTGCACCGAAATGTAGCTTTCCGCCAATAAATGTTCGTATGTTGTAGCATTTTTCCTTGTAAAATTATTCGGAAGCCTTATCTTCAGCTTTGTAGTCTCTATCGTTGTATATTCGCCCGATTCTTCATTTGTTATTTCTATTGCCCGGGCGTTAAAGTCCTGACACAAACACGAAAAACCAGAAATCACAAACAATATGACAAGAATAAATTTATTCATCAGAAAAAAATTTTTCAAATATAGATAATAATATGTTACTTCGTAAAAAATTTTTGAACGATGAAAATCAAACATATCATATTGATAACCAATCTTATTATAATACTAACATGCTCGAACGCTTACCCTTTTGACTTCGACCGCGATACTGTTGCGTGCATTGACCGTGTGTACGAAAAGGAACTGAAGACCGTGCGCCTGCACCTGCAAGACTGGGAAGTTTCGTACCCTGTGATGGAACTAGATGGAGAAGTAGGACTTGAATTTTCGTTTGACCAGATTGAATCACAGCCACGCGACTATTTCTATACCATCTTGCATTGCACTTACGACTGGAAACCATCCAAACTTATGTTCTTCGACTACGCAGACGGATTTGAAGAAAACGAAATAAGGGACTACGAGGAGTCGCAAAGCACATACGTACAATATACGCACTTTAAGCTTGACATCCCAAATAGCGACTTAACTCCCAAAATATCAGGCAACTATTTGCTTATTATATTTACAAAGGACCCCTATGAAAAAATCGTATGTACTCGAAGATTCATGGTTTACGAAAATACCGTTGAAGTTACAGGACGTGTATCTTCCAATATATTAGGAGAATACAAGAAAGAATTTCAGAAAGTAGATTTCATTATAAACCGCAAGTCGTACCCGATATACAATCCACTCGACGAATTGAAAATCACACTTATGCAAAACTACCAGTGGGACGATGCCTACACCGAGATGCAGCCCTCGTTTATCGACAACGAGCAATACACCTTCGACCATGAAGACCAATACTTATTCAACGCTGGCAACGAATACCGATACTTCAACTTCAACAACTTGGAGTTGAATTCAGAATACGTCGAGAAAATAGAATACCATAAACCATACTACTATATAGACCTAGTTGCATCCAAAACAAAATATTTTGAGCCATACGCAAGCGCCGAAGACATAAACGGTGGATATGTGATAAAAACAAATCGTCGAAACAACAACCAGTTTCCCGAGATTCAATCCGAATATGCAATTGTAAGATTCCAGCTGCAAAGTCAATCAATGCTCGGAAATGCCAGCATATACCTTTACGGAGAACTTACCAACTTTGAGGTTTCGCCACAATACAAAATGAAATACAATCCTGAAGAGCATTGCTACGAACTTCTATTGTTCTTGAAACAAGGGTACTACAACTATCGATACATAGTAGTAACTGAAGGCGAAGGAGCAAAAATGGACAAGCTTTTTTATGAAGGAAGCCACAAGCAAACAGAGAACGACTACCTTCTATTCGTATATCATCGCAATCCAAGCGAATCATACGACAAATTGATAAATTATACAAAGTTCAACAGCCGAAACTAAATGCATCCACCTGAAAGTGCCGCCAATTGCATTTGCAAGCAGAATCACAATAGTAGCATTATAATCTCATACAACACATATTATCAACGCATTACACAAGAAGCAATTACAATTATACAGTCCCAAACATATAGTTGTTGACAAAAAAAATTAATAGCTATACATGGCCTTAATATATATTTTAACTTTGCCATAAAATAATTTTTACGGAAAATGAGACATTTAGATTTTGATACATTGCACCTTTTCAGCGTAGAATCGCTGAAGAAAGCAGGTGTTCCCGAAAACGATGCAGAAATAATAGCAGATGTTCTTCTCGAAGCCGACAAGCTCGGAATCGACTCCCACGGCATCAACCGTTTGAAACCAATATACTTGGACAGAATCAAGGCCGGAATCGTAAACCCAGTTACAAAGGTTGACATTCTGCGCGAAAGTCCTACAACCGCCCTACTCGACGCCAACAACGGCATGGGACACGTAGTTTCGAAACAGGCAATGCAGATGGCTATCGACAAGGCTAAGAAATTCGGCATGGGCATGGTGGCTGTGCGCAATAGTTCGCACTACGGAATTGCTGGTTACTACGGGCTTATGGCAGCTCGCGAAGGCATGATTGGTCTTACTGGCACAAACGCCCGTCCATCGATTGCACCGACTTTCGGCGTTGAAAACATGCTTGGCACAAACCCGCTCACATTTGTAATCCCCACCGATGAAGAATTTCCGTTCTTCCTCGACTGCGCCACATCGGTAAGCCAGCGCGGAAAATTCGAATACTACGCCAAAGTCGGCAAAGACCTGCCTAAAGGCTGGTGCATCGACCGCGAAGGCAACTCCAAGACCAACTCCGAGGAAGTCCTCGACGACCTTGTAAAAGGCAAGGCAGCTCTTGCTCCGCTCGGTGGAATCGGCGAAGAAACAGCAGGTTACAAGGGTTACGGCTATGCAACTGTCGTTGAAATTCTGTCGTCGGCATTGCAGTGCGGCGGATACATGAAGGCTCTCACAGGTCTCGACGAAAACGGCAACAAGAAGCCTTACCGTCTCGGACATTTCTTCATCGCAATAAATGTTGAAACTTTCCAGGATTTGGATGTTTTCAAGAAAAATGCTGGAAATCTACTCCGCGATCTTCGCAACTCACAGAAAATGCCGGGTCACGACCGCATATATACCGCAGGCGAAAAGGAATACGAAAACTTCCTCAACCGCCGCGAAAATGGTGTTCCAATTCCAGATTCTCTTTGGGAAGAAATGATTGGCGTAACCAAGGATTACAAACTCGACAAGTTCTACAAATTGTTCGGTTTGGAATAAAATGCGCTCATAAAGCATATAACATTCAATAAAAAAAGCACCGATTTGGTGCTTTTTTATTGAATACGACTGACCTAATATTCCAGACCGAAAGCCCACAAAGGAATGACACCCCTGCTGCCATATTCTATGTCGTCCTTAACGACAAAAGAATCTGGAACATCGAAAATCTGCTTTTTCGTTTTTTTCTTTCCTCCGACCTCAAATGTATAGCCGTCAATCATAAAGTCGCTGACTTCCGATGCTTTCACATTGTGCTTTACCTTTGCCATCGAATAGAACACAGTCTCGCGAAGGTTTCCTATATCAGGTCTAGTATCACATATCGCGTACGCAAGATTTGTATTGTCAAGGAAAACCTTTTCGGGTTTAGCCAATGCAGAATCGCCCAACTTACCGCTACGCAACAGACCAATCATACCCGACTTCTCCAGATAGAAAAACCAATCCTTCAAATCGTTGCGGCTCATCTCCAAGTCGCGAGCTATCTTGCTGTAATTCGGCTTGAAAGGCACACTCTGTGCAATTATATAAAGCAAGCTGCGCAACTTTCCTGTTACACCGACACTCATTCCTGCAAAATTGGGAATATCCACTTCCAAAGTCTGCATCAACATATTGCTAAGCCGCTCGTGGTAACCTTTATCGGCGAAAAAAGGATAATAGCCGATTCTTAGATACTCGTCAAACAGCTTTAACGGACGATATTTGTCGTATGGAAAATCTATTTTCGAATCAAGAATCTCATCAAACGAATGCACCCTGACATCAATTCCGTATGCGAGTTTTATGTATTCACGAAACGAAAGCCCATACATTGTATATTGTAGCCTACGACGCGACAAGTCTGCCCCGCCCTTCTCCAAATCCAAAATAGACGAACCAGTATATACAACGTGCAAGTCGGGAAGCATATCGTAAATATTCTTTATTTCCTGCGACCAATTGCGATAACGATGAATCTCGTCTATATACAACTTGCGACCGCCACGCCTATAGAACATCGTAGCCAAGTCAAGCAAAGTATGATTTGTAAAATACAAATTGTCAGCCGGCACAAAAAGAACCTCATCGAGATTATCGTGCATCTTGATATGCTGCAGAAGCATAGTCGTCTTGCCCACACCTCGTGCACCGACAAGCGCAATCAGACGGGCATCCCATTCTATCCTGTCGTGAATGTAGCGAACCAAATTTGTATCGGTACGCCCAACAAGTTCCTTTGAGTTTGCAATTAGTGCTTCCATAAAAATTTGACTATTAAATTGTTGGTGCAAAAATAATAAAATTGCACCAAATACAATACATATTTTTTTTAAAATGCACCACAAAAAGTGCGTTTCAAAAATTTTACACTTAAATCATTTATTTAAAACAAGTTATATCAAAAATTTTTAATTTGCATTAATATTAAGTCAGATTTACACAAAAATTGCACCAGATTTAGTGCATTTTTAAAATTTCACACTTAAACAATTGATTACCAATAAACTGCAAGCAATATTTTTGATTAAGAAGTTTATATTACACTCCCATACAATTCATATTCCGAAGCATCGTCGATCTTGACATTTACAAAATCTCCGACCTTGTATTTGTCGGAATACGGGAACAAAACCTCGTTGTCAACTTCCACCGAGTCGAATTCAGTTCGACCGACAAACATATCGTCCTCGATATAGTCAATAAGCACGCGGGAAGTCTTTCCGACCTTCGCCAGATTGGACTGCAACGAAATTTCCTGCTGGATTTCCATAATGCGCTCGGCACGCTCATCCTTCACTTCCTGCGGAACAACATCGCAGAACTCCGATGCTGCAACCGTTCCATCCTCCTCGGAATATGTAAACACGCCAAGACGGTCAAATTTCTGTTCCTTGACAAAGTTCACAAGTTCTTCAAATTCAGCATCTCCCTCGTTCGGAAAACCGACAAGCATAGTGGTGCGGATTACGGCCTCGGGAATTGTCTTGCGAATCTTGTCGAGCAGAGCAATAGTCTGCTGCTTTGTGCCTCCGCGGTGCATACCCGTGAGAACCTTGTCGGAAATATGCTGCAAAGGAATATCGATGTACTTGCAAACCTTTGGATTGTCGCGGATAACATCAAGCAGACGCTCGGGGAACAGGAAGGGATATAAGTAGTGCAGACGAATCCACTCAATGCCAAAGATTTCGGACAGTCGCTCGACCAGTTCGGGCAACATGAAGCGGTGTTCCATATCATAGCCATAGTAGCACAAGTCCTGCGCAATGAGTATCAGTTCCTTGACACCGCTTTTTGCAAGCTGCTCGGCCTCGGCGACAATATCGTCCATCCGGCGCGACACATATTTGCCCTTGAACAGCGGAATCGCACAGAAAGCACAGTTACGCACACAGCCTTCCGAAATCTTAAGGTAGGCGTAATGTCCTGCCGAACTCGACACGCGGGAATTTGCCTTGCCATCGTCCGACTTCTTGCCAAGGAAAGCAAGCAGTTCGTCAATCTTGTAGTTGCCGCACATAAAATCGACCTCGGGCAGTTCGGCCTTCAAGTCGTCGTAGTAGCGAGCCGACAAGCATCCGAACACGACAATCTTCTTCAGTTTCGACTTGCCCTTTTCGCCGGCAAGTTTCAAGATGGCATTTATCGACTCCCCCTTGGCATCGTTTATGAAACCGCAGGTATTTACAAACGCAATTTCGGCATCCGTCTCGTCCGAATCGAACACAACCTCGTATCCGTTTGCCACAAGCTGTGCTGCAAGCTTCTCCGAATCAACAAGATTCTTCGAGCACCCCATCGTCACTATATTGACCTTCGACATAGATGAAAATTTTGCGCAAAGATAGGGAAAATTGCTGGAACTATCTGGAATTAGGACAAAACGACCTTATCAAAATTTATTTCACATAAGGCGCAACACTTTTCAACCTTATAATATTCTCAGACTCCCATTTCTTTTGTTCTTCAGTAATGTCGGACATAAAAACGTACTTGGTTGTACTTGTATCATCAATAAAAACCATCTTACATCCAATAATTTTGAAATCATACCAAGTCCTCTCGTAAATATCAAAATCAGCAGACAAATAATCACCAGGAGCCGTATATCCTGTTATTGTAAAATCTTTATGTCCTTTATATTCACCAATATTATTATAAAAATTAACACTAAGAGTTACTTTTTTGGCAATTTTGTCACCAGGCACCAAAACACTCGGACTAAATTCGTAATGATAACCATAAGAATCTAATTCATATTCACATCCGACCGCTGGACATGAAACTTTTTTTATCGGACATTCTTCCAAAAGTTTAAGCATTTGATCTGAAGTTAACTTAACAGTTGACTTTATAACATCGTAATCTTCTTCCCTATATTTAGTTACAAGTTTACCATCTCTGAATACAGCACAATAGTTTATCAAACTATCATAATCATATATATAGCTTTCATTTTTTAATGTATAATATTTTATATCAGATTCGGTTTTAATACCAGAATAGTCTAAAACAGAATCAACATTGAACACATCATAATTTCCATCTGACACATAAAAATTATAAGTTGATTTACTAACATTTTCTTTTTTAGATTCTTCATAAATCTCTTTACAAGAAAATGAGTAAACATATTCCTTTCCTATAACTGTCTTTTTTATGCGCTCATTATCTATCTGATATTTATCATGTTCAAATGTTTGCCTATCAGCATCTTTAATTTTTTTCCAATGAGAACCGACAAAATCATCTGTTACCCTTTTATAATATGTGTATGAATATGCATCAACCATAGTAGAGTCTATATTTAAAATTAAATATTTGTTATTATACCATTTATTCATGGCTTCACCGTTTCTAAACCTGTTTAATTTTTCAACATACACATTATTATATGTTTGCGTTGAACCATAATTATTATAGTTGAAACTGTATTTGTATCGTTCTATTCTATACATTTTTATTGTGTCTGTAACTTTTACAAAACTATCAGTTACAGCTATTACATTATCATTTAGATACACGACTTGTCCCAAAGAACAAAATTGAATTGCGCATAATAGAAATATAATCGCTATTTTCTTCATGTTAAATCTTATTTATTTAACCCAGTCATTTTAACTTCGGCAGACAGATTTTCCGTTTGTGACATCCAAAAGAATAAATACGCACAAAAAAATAGCGTGATGTCTATGCTATCATGCTATTCGAGGTATTTGGCTGGACCCGTAGTGAACAAGATTACACAAAAGATCACGCTATAGCGCAATCATTTGCCAATATCTTCCCACTACCAAAATCGCCAAATTTTCGAATAGAAGACAAAGCAAACCGCTTTTTCCAATTATACTAAAATGTGCGTAAAAATATACGCGTTATATCATAGGCAATAATTTTCGTTAAACATTTGTGCAAATATAGTCAACTTTTGTAATATACAATGATGCCTCTTTTTATTTTTATGCAACACACGCATCACAACAAACATTCTTACTTCTCTCAACACCACATTCGCAAGCAAGCAAAATAGTCTATGCAGAGAAAAATGTTTAACAAAAATCGTCTGTGTAGAGAAAAAAAATAGCAATATTTTTTCTATGTAAAGAAAATTTTATATCTTTGCATCGTACAAATACAATTCACTAAACGACTGATTTTATGGAAAGTGTATATAGAATATCGGCACAACTTATCGAAAAAACATCTACAGACATTATCAGATATTTATTCGACAAGATACAATGGGAAGACAGACTGATTGGCATAAAGGGTGCGCGGGGTGTCGGAAAAACCACGATAATGCTCCAATACATCAAACTGAAAATCGCCGACAGACGCAAAGCCCTGTATGTATCGCTCGACAATATCTGGTTTACGGCGCACACATTGGTCGAACTTGCCGACTACCATAATGCACATGGTGGCGAATACCTTTTCCTTGACGAGGTTCACCGGTATCCCAACTGGTCGATAGAAGTGAAAAACATATACGACTCGTACCCCGATATGCACATTGTGTTCACTGGCTCATCGCTACTCGAAATCGACAATTCCATAGCCGACCTGTCGCGGAGATGCGTAATCTACGAAATGCACGGACTGTCGTTCAGAGAGTTCCTAAACTTTGAGGGCGAACATTTCGACAAGGTGTATTCGCTGTCAGAAATCGCAAAGTCACACTACGACATTGCAACACAGATTACCGCCAAAAGCAAAGTGCTTCCTAAATTCGAGAAGTATTTGAAACGTGGCTACTATCCTTACTACAGAGGAAGTTCGGAAATCACATATCTCACGAAAGTTCAACAAGTTGTAAACACCATAATAGACAACGACATTCCCGCCGTAACAGAAATAGAGTATGCCTCGCTGAAAAAGGCCAAGCAATTGCTCGTGATTCTGGCAGAGACGGTTCCTTATACGCTCAACATCCAGTCGCTTTGCACGATTATGCAAATCGGCAGGAACCAGCTTATGCGGCTTTTCGACCTTCTCGACAGGGCAGGTGTAATACGCATGATATATTCGGAAGACAAAGGTCTGAAACAACTTGTGAAGCCCGAAAAGATTGTGTTCGGCAACACCAACATAATGGACGCCCTATCGGAGAAAGTTGAGACTGGCACAGTTCGGGAAACATTCTTTGCAAACCAGCTTTCGCTCGAAAATCGCATTGCCATGCCACAAAAAGGCGACTTTCTTGTAAATTCCGACTATGTATTCGAGGTTGGCGGACACGGAAAGGGATACAAGCAGATAAGCGGAGTAAAAGGCAGTTTTGTTGTGGCAGACGGAATCGAGATCGGCATAGACAACAAGATTCCTCTGTGGATGTTTGGAATGATGTACTAAAATACATTTTTCCGCCCCTACTATCGCCACACCTACTGCATAATAAACACTCGCCACAAACCAACCGAAGCGCCTAGCCCGATAAAATGGTTATTGTGGACTATTCGTCAACAAAATGTGCTAGACACACCAAATATTCGTCACAAAAATGTGCGAGATAAGTAAAATTTTCGTCAACATTTTTGGCAAATTACTGAAAACTAATTATTTTTGCAACGAAATATTTTTAGGTTATGAAGCGAAATGTTTACAGTAAACTAGTGGAGTGGAAAAACAAGCCGTCGGGAAGGCGTAAACCACTGATTCTGGAAGGTGCAAGGCAGACTGGCAAGACTTGGCTGGCAAGGGAACTCGGCAGAAACGAATTTGAATCGTTTGTCGAAGTAAACTTTGAGGATTCGGAGCAGTTGAGGTCAATCTTTGAGATGGATTTCGATATTGACCGCATATTGCTTTCAATACAGTCGGCTACTGGCACTAAGGTCGAACCCGGTAAGACTTTGCTCTTCTTCGATGAGATTCAGCACGCACGGCGCGGTTTGCTGTCGCTGAAATATTTCCACGACAAGGCACCTCAGTATCACATAATTGCGGCTGGTTCTTTGCTTGGCGTAATCGACCACAAGGACGATTCGTTTCCTGTCGGCAAAGTCGATTTCATAAATGTGCATCCGCTCACATTCGACGAATTTCTTTGCGCACTTGGCAAGGACGGTCTTGCAGATATGCTTCGCACACTCGACTGGAAGACAATAGAACCTTTTGCCCCAAATTATATTGAGATGCTGCGCCAGTACTACTATGTTGGCGGTATGCCCGAAGCCGTGGTGACATTCGCTGAGGAAAAAGATTACAATGCCGTGCGAACCGTACAGAACAATCTGCTGAAGTCGTACGAACGCGACTTTTCGTACCATCCACCCAAAGAAATCGTGCAGCGTATGATAATGGTCTGGAACTCGGTTCCATCGCAACTGGCAAAAGAAAACAAGAAGTTCGTCTATACGGCGGTGCGACCGAGTGCACGTGCTAGGGACTTCGAAACTTCAATACAGTGGCTGTGCAATGCAGGAGTAGTGTCGAAAGTAACACGTATTTCGGCAGGGAGGCTTCCTCTAAAGGGTTACGAAGATGCCGATTCGTTCAAACTGTACCTTTTGGACATCGGGCTTATGGGCGCAATTGCAGGACTTGATGCCAAGTCGCTTGTCGATGGCGATGAGTTTTTTTCGCAGTACAAGGGCGCACTTACGGAACAGTTTGTGTTCCAGCAGATAAGTGTTAGCGAAGATATGGAAATCCACTATTGGACACCTGACGTTGGAACTGCCGAAGTGGATTTTATCATACAGCTTGGCGACATGATAGTCCCGTTGGAAGTGAAAGCAGAAAAAAACTTGAAAGCAAAGTCGTTGGGACTATTCATAAATCAGTATGGAGCATCAAGCGTTGTTAGAACTTCCATGGCTCCGTTTGAGCAGGGAAAGACCATAACTGACTTGCCATTGTTCGCCATAATGCTTCTGCCTCAAGTTATTGCCAACATTCGTCACAAAAATGTGCGAGACGAGTGAAATTTTCGTCAACATTTTTGACAAATCACTGATTATCAACTATCCTGCAACAACTAAAGCATTTTACCGATTTCTAATTCATTTTTAGCGGACAATAACACCAAAAACATAAACACTTTCCAAGATTTATAGCACTTACCTTTAGCAATCCTCGTACACGAAAAGATTCCAATTTCACATTGAAATAGCAACACTCATCTGTTAATTACTTTCTGAAAAAAAGTAACACGAAAACACTTGGAATAAAGGCGAAACTCACTATTTTCGTAGCTGGTATTTAATTTTTGCAAAATGGTTAATTTCACTCATTTACACGTGCACTCGCATTATTCTGTACTCGACGGAATGTCGAAAGTCCCAGATTTGATAAGCAAAGCCATGAAAACGGGAATGTACTCCTTGGCACTTACCGACCATGGAAACATGTATGGAATAAAGGATTTTGTAGATACAGCCAAAAGTGTAAATGGCAAGACCAAAGGAAAAATTTCCGAACAGGAAAAAATAATTGCAAAAGAAGATGCCACAGAAGAAGAAAAAGCTGAAGCTGTAAAAAAAATCGAAGAACTAAAAAAACAGATTTTCAAACCGATAATAGGAATCGAAGCATATTGTGCACGTCGAACTCTTCACGACAAGGACAAGGACTACCGCGAAGCTTCTCCCGAATCGGGAAAAATGAAGATCGTCGACAGCAGCGGATACCATTTGATACTTCTTGCGAAAAACAAAACAGGATACCAAAACTTGTGCAGGCTGTCATCGATAGGCTTTACTCAAGGTTACTACAGCACTCCTCGTATCGACAAGGAAGTCCTCGAAATGTACCACGAGGGCATTATCGCAAGTTCTGCTTGTCTAGGAGGTGAGATTCCTCAGCACATATTGGCAAACAAGCTCGACAAAGCCGAAGAAACAGTACTTTGGTTCAAGCGCATATTCGGCGACGACTTCTACATCGAATTGCAACGCCACAAAACCGACAAGCCGGGCGGTGCGCGCGACACATACGAAAAACAATGTGTCGTAAACAAGGTACTGGTAGAACTTGCACGCAAACACGACATCAAGATTATCGCCACAAACGATGTGCACTTTGTCGAAGAAGAACATGGAGAAGCTCACGAACGACTAATATGCCTAAGCACACAGACGGAGCTCAACAATCCAAACCGAGGAATGGCCTACACAAAACAGGAATGGCTTAAGTCACCCGAAGAAATGGAAACCATTTTCTCAGACCTGCCCGAAGCATTGGAAAACACCATGGAGATCGCTGCCAAAGTCGAAGTATACGACATTGACTCAGGACCTATTATGCCGGCATTCCCGATTCCCGAAGACTTTGGAACAGAGGAAGAATACCGACAGAAATTCACCCACGAAGACCTTTTCAACGAATTCACCCGCGACGAAAACGGCAATGTTGTGATGTCGCCAGAAGATGCCGAGAAGAAAATCAAGAAAATTGGCGGCTACGACAAACTATACCGTATAAAACTCGAAGCCGACTACCTAGCAAAACTAGCTTGGGAAGGCGCACACAAACGCTACGGGGAAAACCTTACGCAGGAACAAATCGACAGAATAAAGTTCGAACTTCACATCATGAAGACCATGGGCTTCCCTGGATACTTCCTTATAGTGCAAGATTATATACGCGGAGCTCGCGAAGAACTCGGTGTATGGGTGGGGCCAGGCCGTGGTTCAGCTGCCGGTTCGGTTGTAGCCTACTGCCTGCATATCACCGACCTCGACCCTCTGAAGTACGACCTTCTGTTCGAGCGTTTCCTAAACCCCGACCGTATATCGCTGCCTGATATCGATGTAGACTTCGACGATGCCGGACGAGGAAAAGTCCTAGACTGGGTTACTCAAAAATACGGGGAAGAAAAAGTTGCACATATAATTACATACGGCACAATGGCTACAAAGTCGGCAATTGCCGATGTAGGCCGAGTTCAGGGTGTTCCTCTTCAACGTGTAAACGAGATAAAAGCCATGATTCCCGACAAGTTCGATGAAAAGATAAAGGACGAAAAGGGAAAGGAACCAAAGGTAAACCTCAAGAACTGTATTAAATACGTACCCGAAATAAAAAGCATAATAGAAGGCGAAGACCGCAATGTAGCATCAATGATCGAATACGCAGAGGAACTTGAAGGCACTATCCGTCAAGTTGGAATACATGCATGCGGATTCATCATCGGAGCCGACGACCTAACAAAATTCGCACCGATAAGCACTATCGAGGACAAGGAATCTGAACGACGACTGCCTGTAACACAGTACGATGGTCATGTTATTGAAAGTGTTGGCCTTATCAAGATGGACTTCCTCGGACTTATCACTTTGTCAATTATGAAGGAAGCCGTTGCCAACATAAAGAAATCAAAAGGCATAGACCTAGACATAAACAGCATTCCAATTGACGATCCGGAAACTTTCAAGATTTACTGCGCTGGAAAAACAATCGGCATATTCCAGTTTGAATCACCCGGCATGCAAAAGTATCTGCGCGAACTCCAACCTTCGGTGTTCGAGGATCTGATAGCAATGAACGCACTCTATCGCCCAGGACCTATCGCATACATTCCACAGTTTATCGCACGAAAGCACGGAAAGGAACCAATCACATACGACATTCAGGTAATGGAAAAGTACCTGAAGGACACATACGGAATCACTGTGTACCAGGAACAGGTAATGCTTCTGTCGCGACTGCTGGCCGACTTCACTCGAGGCGAAAGCGATGCCCTTCGTAAAGCTATGGGTAAAAAGAAGAAAGACATCGTCGACCAGATGAAGCCCAAGTTTATTGAAGGTGGAAAAAAGAACGGACACGACCCCAAAGTACTGGAGAAAATATGGGGTGACTGGGAAAGTTTTGCATCGTACGCTTTCAACAAGTCACACGCTGCTTGCTACGCATGGGTTTCGTACCAGACTGCATACCTGAAAGCCCACTACCCTGCCGAATTCATGGCTGCCAACCTCACGCTCAACAAGGATAAGATTGACGAGGTGACAAAGCTCATGAACGAGTGCAAAATGATGAAAATAAACTACCTGCCGCCAGACATCAACGAAAGCGACCTCAACTTTACCGTAACAAAACGAGGAGACATCCGGTTCGGTCTTGGTGGAATGAAAGGCGTGGGCGAAGGCGCTGTAATGTCGATAATTGCCGAACGCGAGAAAAACGGACCATACAAGGATATTTTCGACTTCGTATCGCGCGTAAACCTGCAAACAGTAAACAAGAAAACAATCGAAGCATTGGCAAACGGCGGCACATTCGATAGTTTCGACACGCCTGACAATCCCAATGCTACATCGCGCGACCAGATTGTAAGCGAATTCGGAGAAAAAGGAGAATCAATACTCGACACTTTAATCAAATTTGGACGGTCTGTCCAGCAACAAAAGAACGACAGTACAATGTCGCTTTTCGGTGAAGTATCATCATTCTCAATAGCTCTGCCAAAGCTTCCGCCAAGAATGGACAAGATGCTGTACATGCCTGAAATGCTAAAAGCCGAACATTCCGTACTCGGCATCTACCTGTCGGCACACCCACTCGACCGCTTCAAGTTTTTCATAAAGCACAGCAACATAACCTCACTCGACGAAGCTGCCAAAATAATAGAGAGCAAAAACGCTCCGGCCAAGATGACAATAGTAGGATATGTTACCAAAAATGCAGAAAGAACAGCCAAAAACGGCAACCTATATGGAGAATTTACAATTATTGACTACAAGGGAGAGCTAAAAATTTCTCTGTTCAGAGACGACTACAGCTACAACAAAGGAACTCTTACTGAAGGCTATTCTGTAATAATTGACGTGGAAATTAAAGAACGAAAATTCCCAAACAGCAAACCTGGCGAACAAAATGAAAAATTCTTCTCTGTTTCATACAAAAACATTCGTATGCTACAGAACGTAGATGCAAAAGCAGTAAACATATACATAGACATTAACGAAATAGACTCAAACTTCAGAAAAGATTTTCATAAGACAGTTAACGCATGCAAGGGCAAATCCGAATTGTACATAACGCTAATTGACAGAAATTCACTGAAACAAGGCATAAAAATGGTATCTAGAACAAAGAAAATAGACATAAACAACGAACTCTTAGACCAATTCGTAAACTCATATCCCAACGCTATAAAAAAAGTCATTATTACTCAATAGGTATATTAAATAAATTGTATATTTGCACTAAATTTGAAAACTGATAATACATGAGAAAACTTATCGTACTAATGATAATACTGTTGCCGACAGCAGTATTTTCGCAAAAGATGATGGTAAACGGCTTTGGACTTGAAGTATTTCTGGGCAAGACATATACTTCATCACAGAACCTGTCATTCTACTACAACGGTGAACGTTACCAAGCAAGTATGCCCGGACAAACCGATGTGTTTGGCGGAAGTGCCTATTTCCCATTCGACATGGGTATTAAAAGACATAGGTTTACTCTTGCAATAGGTTTGGAATACAGAACCGCCAAGGTAAACATCGAAACGGGCAACAAACAAGTCATCAACAACGGTGTTGTAAAGGAAGGTCTTGCTTTGAAATCGACAACATATTCACCAATATTCCAGTTCCTATATCGTCCGCACTTTTATCTCGGCAGATTGCACATGTCATTTACAATAGGTGCAAACTTAAAGTATGCCGTAGTAAACACTTTCGAGATGTGCGACAAGGACAACGAAACGGTACTTCCATACGACAAGACATTAGCTATGGGAGAAAACGGCTACATCGACTTGAATGGCAATGTTGCCGCAGAACGCATGCGCGACCTCAAATTCCACATTGATCCACGTATCGGTCTAGATTTCTACATTGGAAACTCATTTATGATTTCCCTGTACGGCATCGTACCCGATGTAAGCACCGTCCTCTCAACTAAATCTGTAAAACTTGAATACGGACTTGGAATAACTTATCTTATCAGAACCAACAAGATCACAGAAGCTAAGATTTTACAACAGTACAAAAAATAACAGCCATGAAAAATATATTTCTAACATCAATATTTTCAATTCTTTGCATTGCTTCAATGCTCAATGCTCAAGAAGTTGTACCAGTGATACAATCAGGTCACTCGGGAAGCATAATCTATGTTGAATGGGACAATACTGGCCGTTACATAGCAAGTGCCGACGACAATAACGAAATCATTATATACGACATCGTTGCCGGCAAGGTATTCTACAGGACAAAATTCCCAGGGAAAAGGCTCGTTGGCGGTATAAAATTCGATGACGACGGCAAATTATATGCAAGCAACATCGACATAGCCATTTGTTTCGACCCAAATACACTCGAAACTACTGAAGCTTCGCATGGTGTTCCTCCCAAGAAAATGTCGGCAAATTTCAAAATAAAGAACTCCGCCTTGAAAAAACTAAATGGAGGAACTTTGTTCAACCGCAATGCATACACAAAGTTTACATACGCTGCCGAATCTGAAGACCGCAAGTATATCATTGCTGGCGACGAAAACGGTGGACTTTATTTCTGCAATGGACTTATGAATCTACAACACTTCGAGAATAAGCATAGCCTTCCAATAAACGACATTTCATTCTCGAAACAAGGCAACATGGTGGCAATAGCTTCTGCCGACCGTTCGGTAAGCATCTGGAGATTGCCAGAATACACTATGGAAAAACGTTTTGTCCCCAGAAGCTTCAACATTTCTGCATTGGCTTCAAGTCCCGACAGCCAGTCGTTTGTATTTGGCGATGAACTAGGATACGCATACAGGTTAACCTTTACAATCGACAAGCTTATATGCGATGCTGTTGATACTCACGATGGACAGATAAACGACATTCAAGTATCTGCAAACAACGGCGTTGCAGTTACAGCAGGAAGCGACAATTCGGCAGCTGTAGTTGACTTCGACAACAAGAAGGTTTTGCAGAAATTCAAAGCCCAGAACAGTTCAGGCAAGGTTAAGCAGGTATTCGACATCAAAGCAATACAAGAACAGGCTATGAAAGGCAACGATGCCAAGGACAACATTTATGATGAGAATGTTTATTCTGTAGCCGTTAGCAACGACGGAAAATACATAGCATATTCGGCTGGGAAATGGGGACTTGCAGACCCGATGCTGAAATTCGCTAACATTTCATCACTCAAGATACTGGGGAATAAGGAAGAACGAGTTGCAAAGAAAGGCATTGCTACAGGAATGGCTGTTCCAAACAACGTCCATATCTACAAGCAGATGTGCTTCGATACTCTTGGCAACCTCTACGGAATTGGCGAAGACGACAGAAAAATATATAGGTATAAACCTACATTAACAGGATTCGGCGCCGGTATCGAATGTGAAATGGGAGTCATGACCGAAAGTTCCAATCTTGAAAACAAGTTGATACTGCGACAGAAGCAGGAACCAACAATGGAAGACTACTACATGATAAAGATTGACCCGTCAAATGGCGACGTATATAAGTGCAAGGGCTACGAAATAGAGAGACTTGGCAAGGATGGCAAAAACGTCACCTACAAAGGTCAATACGGATTTATAAGCGACTTCACAATAATGAAAGGACAGCAGTTCCTCATTGCTGCAGCAAAGGATGCTTCGCTAAACATTTACGACCTCGTTTCTGGTAAAAAATTGTTGAGCATATACGTTGTTGACGGAGGTAAATTAATCTATGTTACTCCAGAACACTATTATATGGCTACTGGTGATGCAATTACAGGGCTTGGATACTACCATGAAGGAAAGATTTATCCTGCCGAACAATTTGATATCAAGTACAACCGTCCTGATCTTGTTTTGAGATCGCTTGACGTTTTCGACAACGAAATCATTGAAATGTACAAATCGGCATACAAGAAACGTATCCAGAAACTCGGTTTTACAGAAAGCATGCTCAATGGCGAGATGGAGCTTCCCGAAATAAGCATTATGAACTCCAGCGACATAAAACTCACAACTACAAGACAGATGCTGGACGTAAAGCTTTCAATGAAAGATGCAAATTACAATCTCAACAGACTCAACATCTATGTAAATGATGTTCCTCTCTTTGGCACAAACGGCATGAACCTTAGCGACAGATATTCAAGAGAAACAATTGTAAACACAGAAATCCCGCTATCAAGTGGAAGAAACACAATACAATTCTCCTGCGTGAACGAAAAAGGTATGGAATCGCTCAAGGAAGAAATTGAAATCTTCTACGACGTACAAGGAAAGAAACAGAAACCTACACTATACCTCATTTCGCTGGCTGTAGCCGAATATGCACAATCAGAATACAATCTTCGATACACCATCAACGATGGACGCGGATTCGTAAAACTATTCAGCGAACATGCCGACAATTTCGACCACGTTGTTGTTGACTCGCTATACAACGTCAACTGTACTAAGCAAAATTTCTTGGCACTGAAGGAAAAACTCATGCAGTCGAAAGTTGACGATTATGTATATGTACACATTGCAGGTCACGGTCTGTTAGACGATGACTTGAACTGGTATTTTGCTACCCAAAACATCGACTTCTACGACCCATCAGTAAACGGTTTGAAATACGAAGAGATAGAGAGCCTCCTCGATGGAATTCCAGCCCGTAACAAGATGCTTCTAATGGATGCCTGCCACTCTGGTGAAGTTGACAAGCAGGATGGTGTCGACATTGCAGAAAAAGCTGAAGGCGACGATACCCGTGGTGCTGTTACAGTAAGCAAACGCAAAAAGACAAAGAACAGCCTTGGCAACTCTTTCGAACTTATGCGTCTGCTCTTCAGCGATTTGAAGAAAGGTACAGGTACCGTTGTAATTTCTGCTGCATCGGGCGGTGGTTACGCTTTGGAAAACGAATCGATTGAAAACGGTATATTTACCTACTGCCTAATGGACGCTTTCAAGAAGAACAAGGCAGACAAGAACAAGGATAAGTCAATTTCCGTATCAGAGTTACGTAACTTCATCTTTGATGGTGTAAACAGAATGAGTGAAGGAAAACAGCAACCGACTTCCCGCCGCGAAAACCTGCAGAACGATTTCAATGTAAAATAGCAAACACTTTGTGACACAAAAAAAGGGTTTCCATTCCGGAAGCCCTTTTTTGTTGTCCGCAAATCCTCTACCATGTCATCCCGTAAAACAAAGCGAACCGACTAAGGAACGAGTCGTGTGAGCCTGTATGTGCGGAACTCTCTCACGAAACGAAGTGAGTAATCTGTTCTATAATAATACGTTAACGGATTACTTCGTGAGGTTGCAAGCAACGTTCCGGATAACCGATTTCACACAGCTCCCGGTTCCGTATCGCTGGTTCAATCAGGTTTTCGAACCTTTAGCTCACGCAGCGAAGCAAGTAACCTTTAGCTCGCGACACGAAGTGAGCAAATGACAAGCCCCGTCATCAATATTCTTATGTAAAATAGTGTCAACAATGGACTTATGCGTTTGCGCATTTTTTTAGCGGACTCCAATAAAAATTAGTAAAGATGTTGCGCGCAACATCTCTACAAACATAACACAACACCATTACTGAAATATTAAATGTTGTCCCTGTTGTCCTTGTTGTCTTTGAAAAAAGAAAGATTATACAGACGCAAAATTTTGCGTCTCCACAAATTATTCATCTTAAACACTTATAACTATGGAAATCCAAATTCAATGAAGACAACCTTGACAACTTTGGACAACATTGGGAAATTAGTAAAGATGTTGCGCGCAACATCTTTACAAACCAAACAACACCATTACAGAAATAAAAAATGTTGTCCCTGTTGTCATTGTTGTCATCGAAAAAAGAAAGATTGTACAGACGCAAAATTTTGCGTCTCCACAAATTTATTCATCAAAAACAACCCATGGCTATGCAAATCCTATTTCAAAGAAGACAACCCTGACAACTCTGGAAAACATACAAACAAAAAAAAGGGCGGAAAAATCCGCCCTTTTAATTAGCTATTGTAAGTTTAATTACTTTACAATGTTGAGCTTTGAAGTTGCAATAGCACCGTCCTTAACGATTCTTACAATGTAGTTGCCGTTAGCAACACCTGAAAGATCGATAGAAGCGTTTTCGCTTGCATTGCTCATGCTAGCAACAACCTGACCCATCATGTTGTAAACTTCGATAGTAGCGTTTTCAACGTTGGTGAAGTTTACGATACCGTTTGATGGATTCGGGTACATATCAATGCCTTCAGCTACATTCTGAGCAGCGTCAACAACAGCACCTTCGCCTGTGTGGAAGTTAAGAGCTATATCATCGCTACCATAGTACCATGTATCGCGTGAAGATAAGTACTCCATATTGCTGTGCTTTCTGGTTGACAAGCCTTCAGATATACCTAAATTTATTCTGTCAGCATCGTTATCCCATTGACCACAAGCCATAACAGTTACTTCTCTGTAAGTCTCATCAGAACTGAATTGGAGTGTGTATTCATTCAAGAAAAGGAAGTTTGTCCAAGTACCAATCATATCTTCAGTTACTTCAACCCAATCAGATGCTCTATCCTGAATATAATCGCCATCTTCATTCTGATGGAATAACTGCACCTGTATTGAAGTTCCTACTGTTGTGCCTTCTGCTATATAGAGGTCTGTTGACATAAGATCATCTGGTGAGAAGAAATACAAGAATGATGTACCATACATATCACCTGACTGGCTGATAGTATATCCATTCATATTGAAATATGATGTTGGTTCGTAGTATGACTTTGAGTAGCTGTTATCAGTTATGTCGAAGTACTGAGTAAGAGTGTTGTCTGCAGGATTCGAATCTTCAGCACCATCTTCTGATACTGAGAAAGTTACAGTGTAGCGACCAAGTTCGATGTCGTTTTCAAAGTAGAAGATAGTTGAGTTTGCCATGTTTTCGTCGTCGATAGTACCGAAGTCGATAGTATCTCTAACTGTACTAGCAATAGCAGCACCAGTAAGGGTCTTGTTATATACTTCTGCACCTGAAGGAGAAGTTATAGTAATGTTAATCTTTGGAGTTGCAGATGCAGCACCCATGTTTGTGTATTCAACGCTGAAACCAGCAAAGCCCTGAGATGATTCCCACTGTGCCTTTGGTGTCTGTGCGTATGGGTCATAAAGTTGGTATCCATAGTCTCTCTTTTCTGATTCAGTCATACCATTATTATTCCAGATGCTAGAAAGGTCTTGTCTGTAGTCAAAGAATGAGAACATGCTTATTCTTCCGTCGTTGAGAGTAAGGTTGTGGCTTGGAGCAGAAACAATCTTAGCGTCGTCAATCTGCCATCCGTATTGAGCAGCAAAATCGCCGTTATTTTCGTTATTTATGTATCTAATACGAACGGTAACACCATTACGGCTTCCAACTTCAGGAATAAGAACTTCGATAGGATCATCAATATATGTTCCATTCTGCCATGTACCTATATTAATTTGGTGTTCTGTCCAAGTAGCACCACCGTCGATAGAAGTTTCAATGTACATTGAGTTCCAAGTTGGGTTGAATGCTCTGTACGACTGGTTCAAAGTGAACTTAGGAGCAGGACATGAAGAAAGGTCGATGTCTGTGAATACAATTGAAGATTCGATTGGACCCCAAATACCGTCACCCCAGCAGTCAGCGCCATTGCAGTAGTGTTCACCGATAAGGTTCATAATCATCCAAGTTGAAGGAGTTTCACTTCCCTGGTATGCTTGCTGAGATGAGTTTCCCGAGAAGTTCATAGGCCACATGAGGTAACCGTTTCCGTAAGCAAGAGTTGTTGGGTAGTTAGCTTCAGATGTAGCATGCCATGTTGATACAGTACCTGCACCGTCAACGATAGTGTATGCTTCTGCATTTTCAAAGTCGCAAGACCAAACAACAGTTTCGTCTCTCTGAGTGTTAGGTTTCTGCTTGTTAGTGTTGATTTTGCTTGCCGAGAAGTTTGCTTTGCCATTCATTAAATCATGCTTAGCAAGCTGTGCCATTGTAGTACCGCAGAGGAGTACGCTGGCTGCTAAAAGTAAATAAAGTTTTTTCATCGTTTAAAAATTTAAAATTAACTTGGCGAAATTAGAAGATATTTTTTACCTGACAAAATTTTTTTAAAGAAAATTGATTTTATAAATCTAAGACATCGGAAAATCAAAGGCTTTGGATGGGATGGATTTTTCTGCCACAGGGACATATCACCTCACTACCACCTCATCGCAGAATATCCAACAGGGCTGCCCTACGCCTCGATGCCACTCAGGATTTACACGCATCGACTCAGCCTTCAGCCTCACATATCTGACATTTTGTTCCGAAACAGGAAATTTGAACCCTACAATCTTACATTCTGCCAGCGATTCTTCGTTCTCGTATGTTGTACGGGCAACTTCACGCCAAGCCTTTCCGTTTGCCGAGACATAGCAAGCCACACATTTGGGAGCAAAAATCCACGACAAGGGATAAAACAAAAAATCAGCGCCAACTTCACTTATATTATACTCGGCCTCCAAATCAATTACTACGTCCATGTCATTGCCTTGAAAACCTAGCCAGTTGTAATAATAATTCATCAGTCCGACTTTGCCATCGGTCAACGCTCTTGGTCCTCCTACATTATAGGTATTGCTCCATTCTGTAGAGCATGTAACCTGTTTGCACCAAGCAAGATTCTTTCCTGTTGACTTTGCAACAATATTGGCAATGTTCTCCTGCATCTGCCTAGGCGTGTATTTTGCCTCGTCGAGCTGCTTTACGCCAAGCCGCTCGCAATCATCGACAAACCTTTGCGCCATGTCAAGCATTTCTGGCCTCGCAATCCTATTTCCATTGCCATCCGTAGAAAAGAACGTCAATTCGGGACTTATTTCATACAACGACAAATCGAGCGTGGCAAAATCGAGCGGCATTTCAAGCAGACGAAGCCTGTCATTGTATGTCTTTGCGTCCGTATCAGAACATCCGTCGTATGGCTTCACAGCGTATGCCGACGCAAACAATCTGCGGTACTCTGCAATCTTATCCGGTGACAAATAACTGTCCTTCGCATCAATCGGATAACCATAGATAATGAGACCTTTGCCAGATTCAACCAAAGCCTTTTGCATTGTATCGTAATACTTTGCCACATATTCTGCCCTATTTTTCCCATAATGCGCATCTAGAAAACGACTTCGCAGACTGTCAACATCAAGATTTACATTCCACAGCAAATGCGCAATGAGATACGTACGCCACTCGTAGTTTTCGGTAATGTTTTGATTGGAACCTTGCTCGAAAACCATCGGAATGCCATGCCTGTAAAAATCCTGCAAGTTGGGCTGGATGACATGCAGATTTGGGAACGGATCCATATAGTTGCGGAACTGCACCACATAATCCCACAGAAAAATGTTGTGCGTCAAAGCAGTCCAGTCGGCCAAGTCGCGCTGGAACGAATGTTCCGACGAATCGGCAGAAATCGGCCTATGACGCGGACATTCGATAGAACAGAGCATTATGTTCACATTGTCGGCAGGCTTTATGTTCTTTGGCGCATGACGCGTCTGCTGGTAGGCAAGCGTCGAAATCACCTTGTCGGGAAAACGCTCGGCAACCTGATTGACAAACCATATCATAGTCCCCGACTGCCCGCCATAGATAGAATCCAAGCGACGACAATGCTCGCACTGGCACGACGATTCGTTGTCGTTCTGCGATACCGACCATATTTTCTTGTCGGGATTTTCCTTCATCTTAGCTTCGAGATTCTTGCAAAGGACCTCAAGTACTTCGGGATTGCTTAGGCACAACTGCCCATCACGTACTCGCCTGCCATTCATTTCGGAATACCATTCGGGATGACTATCAAAACACTCCGAAACTGGCACCAAATCCTTGAAAGTATGCACAAAAAGTCCCCATTCGTTGTTGAAATCGGTTCGATTGTGCGACTTGTGCCACTTTGCATATTTCGGATCGGCATTTGGAATCAGCTGCAAGGTCTCACGATAGCGAAACGACGGATTCTGCAAGTCATGGATATTCAAAACAACTTCACTATCTTGCTTTTCTATATGCAAACCGTTGCTACAAGTGTAGGTGCATCCAAGATAATTTTCGAGCAGATGATACACACCATACAACGATGCTATTTCTTGATTTCCAAACATATAAAGATTACCATTCTCGGCATGAATCAAAAAGCCATCGTCGTGTATTTCGTCTTTGTACCTATTGTAAATGTCCTGCGAGATTGAATTGCAACCTATCGAAATAGCATTTTCTCCTGCATATTCCTTGCTAGAAACAACAGGATAATCATGTCCGAAAATTTCTGCGAGAAAACTGCTGAGCTCATGAGCCGCCTTACAATCAATACCAGACGTATCACCATCATACACAATAACATAGTCATCATTATGTGAAAGTACAACTGAATTGCGGTTAGTACACGAGCAAAGCACAACTGCAAAGCAGGCAAGAGCGAATAGAAAAATCTTCATAAAGAAGCCAAAATAGTTTTTCAACAACTACAGATTCTGCACCGTCATTTCTCCTGACTTCACACGGAACTTGAACTCAGCCGAGTTCTTTGCCGAATGGCTACGCTGGTCGCGGAAAACAATGCGATAATATCCGGGCTGTAAGCGAAGCTTATAGTGCGTCTTGTCGGGCGAAAATTCGTAAATGTCGGTAAGGATGTCGCCATTCTGATGCAAGAGCGTTCCAAAGGCAGGACTACGGAAGTTTATTACAACCGTTCCCGGCTGTGGAATGTCAATCTTGCGCAACTTGCCTTGGTCAATTCGTACAGCATTGACGTAGGTGCGCGGCATTGTAAGTATTTCCAAGTCGTACTGTCCAACAATGAGTTTTTGCTTCTTGTCGGCATCAAGAGTATGAATTGTATATGGCATAGCTGTTTCTCGAATTATACATTTTATATCGGAATCGGCTGGATCATCGCCCTTGACATCGACAAGCAAGGTGCCCTGCGGAGCCGGAACATCAATAATATTCAGCTTGCCTTCCACTATTGTTATGCTGTCCTTATATACCGGAGGAACAGTGTGAACCTTCAATTTATATTGCGAAAGTACATCCAAATAAATTGTATCGGGCTGACCTGCTGAATTCATCGTGTGCATATATGTATAGCGCACATCTCCCGACTGCATATCGTGGAACGACATTGCAACATTGGTTTCGGTGGGTTTGCCGAAAGAATCAAGCAAATTTACGCGCACAGCCGTAAGCGAAGTAACTTCAGAAACAATTGTATTTATAGCCTGACGGAATTGCCTTTCGTTTCCTGCATCAAAATAATTGCCCATACAGGCAAGCATATCGGCCTGTTTGACATCAATGTTGACTCCTATTATATATGGCTTTAACGCAACTCCCTTCTTTTGTAAGGCAGCACTTACCTCGCATGGATCGCCGTTGCACATTTCGATACCATCGGTAATAAGAATTATTATGTTACGACTATCCTTGTCGTCGGGAAAATCGCCCTCGCTTTTACCGAGCGAATATGCAATCGGTGTGGTTCCCTTAGGCGATATCGACATCAGCTTGTCGCGGATAAGACCAATTGTATTCTCTCCAAATGAAACTTCGAGTTTGGAATCGTGACAATCCTGCGGCGGCACAGGACTTTGGTGACCATACACGCGCAAAGCCACCTCGAGCGGATTTTCCCGCTGTACCTTTTCGAGCGAATCGAGCAGTTCGAACATCAACTCGCGAGCCTTAATAAACTTCTGTCCGCCTTCCCAATTGTCAGACATACTCATCGATGCATCGAAGATGAAAAGTATGCGAGTGAGCGGCGGTTCCGGATCTTCGGAAACAGGCTTGCGCGTCTGTGAAAATGCAAGAGATGCGACTGCAAGTAACAATATAAGGACAAGTATCTTTTTCATAAAATTAAAATTTTTAAATATCACATTCTTCTAACATCGTCAAGTATTGTTTCGGGTGATGACAATATTAGTATTTGCCATCATTACCTATATATTCCCCAATGGAATATATGTTACTATAACGACACAAAAGTACCAATAATCCGCTAATAGCAAAAAATAAATTTTGCGGTTCTATGACCTTTTCTTATTTTTGGCATAAAATAATTTAGCTAAAAGATTCTAATATGAAAAGACTTATTACACTTTTTTTCGTCATCCTTATAGCAGGATGCGCAATGGCTCAAAAAAACTATGACTTTTCCGCAGAATGCGAAAGTGGGCAGACATTGTACTACGAAATTACATCGTCAGCAAAACCATACACAGTAGAAGTGGTTTCGGAACTAAATAATAGACTTAAACATTATAATACTTATCCTACTGGTAACATTATAATTCCACAATATGTCACCTACAATGGGGAAAAATATTCCGTAACGAGGATTGGTATTGGTGCATTTGGTGGTTGTAGCGGATTGACATCAATAACGATTCCTAACTCTGTAACTATTATTGGTGATAGGGCATTTAGCGGTTGTACAGGTCTGACATCAATAATAATTCCTGAATCTGTTACGAGTATTAAAAATGATGCTTTTGCTGAATGTAGCGGACTGTCATCGATTTCAATTCCTAATTCGGTGACGAGCATTGGCAGTACTGTATTTAATAATACAGCTTGGTATAATACCCAACCCGATGGGATTCTGATTCTGGATGGATGGTGTGTCGGTTACAAGGGAGTGGAACCAACTGGTTCTTTAACTATACAGGAGGGCATAAAAGGCATAGCAAATAGGGCTTTTATTGAGTGCAGCCAATTGACATCGATTTCAATTCCTAATACGACAAAAATCATTGGTGAGGAAACTTTTTACAATTGCAGCAAATTGACATCGATTTCAATTCCTAATTCGGTGACTAGTATTGGCGAAAGAGCTTTTTCGCGTTGCAACGGGCTGATATCGGTAACAATTCCAAAATCGGTAACAAATATTGGAGAGTGGGCGTTTGGAAATGTCCTAAATGTTATATATGATGGAAATGCAAAAGGACGCCCATGGGGAGCAAGAACAGTTAACGGCATAATAGACGATGGTTTTGTTTTTTCCGATTCAAAAAAACAAATCTTGTCGCATATATTGGCGACAAAACCGACATTGCAATTCCTAATTCAGTAACAAGCATTGGCAATGAAGCATTTTCTGGTTGTAGCAGACTTACATCTGTTACAATTCCTAATTCGGTAACAAGCATTGGCGATGACGCATTTTCTGGATGTAGCGGACTTACATCGGTTGCAATACCTAATTCGGTAACAGAAATAGGAAACGAAGTGTTCGATGGATGCAACGAACTATCAATGATAAAAATCCCATATTCTGTAACCTACATTGGTTATGATGCATTTTATAATACAGCTTGGTACAACAATCAGCCTAATGGAATTCTATATTTGGACGGATGGTGCCTTGGTTATAAGGAAGAGGAACCTACAGGTTCTTTAACTATACAAGAAGGCACAAAAGGAATAGCAAATGGGGGTTTTGAGGATTGCAGTGGGTTGACATCAGTTACAATACCAAATTCGACAACAACAATTGGTAATAGGACGTTTTTCGGTTGCACTGGATTGAGATCGATTTCAATTCCTAATTCGGTTAAGAACATTGGCGATGAAACATTTACAGGGTGCGAATATTTGGACCAAATATCTGTAAAAAAGATACTAAAGATAAACAAGAATGTGGTGTTTGAATGGTAAACGGCAATAGGAATCAAAAAAAATTAGACATAAATATTCTAATATGAAAAGACTTATTACACTTTTTTTCGTCATCCTTGTAGCAGGATGCGCAATAGCTCAAAAAAAATATGATTTTTCTGCAAAATGCGAAAGCGGACAGACTTTATACTACAAGATTACATCGCATGAGGAGCCCTATACTGTGGAGGTGACAAGTGAATTGCCCAGATATCCGTATTATAATACTTATATTGAAGGCGACCTTGAAATTCCCAAAACTGTTGAGTATAATAGTATTGTATATTCTGTTACGAGTACTGGTTCTAGTGCATTTTCCCGTTGCAGCAACCTGACATCAGTTACAATTCCTAATTCGGTGACTAGCATTGGCGAAGAGACTTTTAGTTGGTGCAACGGTCTGACATCTGTAACAATCCCCAATTCGGTAACCAGTATTGGCGATGGTGCATTTTCTCGTTGCAAAAGCCTGACATCTGTTACTATTCCAAATTCGGTGACTAGCATTGGCGAAGAGACTTTTAGTTGGTGCGACAGTCTGACATCTGTAACAATCCCAAATTCTGTAACTAGCATTGGCAGTAGTGCATTTTATCGTTGTAGCAAACTTATATCGATTACTATTCCTAGTTCGGTGACTAGCATTGGCGAAGAGACTTTTAGTTGGTGCAACGGTCTGACATCTGTAACAATCCCAAATTCTGTAACTAGCATTGGCAGTAGTGCTTTTTATTATTGTAGCGAACTTATATCGGTTACTATTCCTAGTTCGGTAACAAGCATTGGCGATAATGCATTTAAAAGCTGTTACAAATTGAAATCAGTAACAATTCCAAATTCAGTTACAAGCATTGGCGATAATGCATTTGATTTTTGCAGCAACCTGTCATCTGTTACTATTTCATGTCCTGTCATCGGCAAGTATATATTTAAAAATTGTCACAGATTGAAATCTGTAACAATTCACAATTCAGTTACAAACATTGACGATTATGCATTTTCGAATTGCGATAAACTAGAATCTATAACAATCCCCAATTCGGTGAAAAGAATTGGAAATGGAGCTTTTCAAGAATGTTACTTATTAAACTCAATAATCATCCCTAATTCGGTAACCAGTATTGACGAATGTGCTTTTAATGAATGTAGGGAACTTAAATCGATAATAATCGGGGATTCTGTAAAGTACATTGCTAAAAATGCGTTTAAAAATACCGCTTGGTACAACACACAACCAGACGGGATTCTGTATCTGGGCGGTTGGTGTCTTGGGTACAAAGGAAAGAAACCAACTGGATCTTTAACTATACAGGAAGGTACAAAAGGCATAGCAGATGAGGCATTTTCGAGTTGCAGCGAATTGACATCGGTTACAATCCCAAATTCTGTAACTAGCATTGGTTATGAGGCTTTTGGATGGTGCAGCGGAGTGACATCAATTACAATCCCCAATTCAGTAACTAGCATTGGTTATGGGGCTTTTAGAAGTTGCAGCGAATTGACATCAATTACAATCCCCAATTCAGTAACTAGCATTGGTAATAGGGCTTTTGGATGGTGCAGCGGACTGACATCAATTACAATCCCAAATTCAGTAACTAGCATTGGTAATGAAGCTTTTATAGATTGCAGCGATTTGACATCAATTACAATACCCAATTCAGTAACTAGCATTGGTTCTGAGGCTTTTAGAGATTGCAGCGGTTTGACATCAATTACAATCCCTAATTCAGTAACTAACATTGATTATGGGGTTTTTGGAGGGTGCAGCGGACTTACCGAGCCTGTATTTAATGCGACAGTTTTTGCATATATTCCTTATAAGTATGCTACAAAATACACTATTCCAGATGGAATACAAGATATTGCTGGCGGAGCATTTTCGGATTGTATAGGACTAAAATCAGTAACTATACCAAATTCAGTAACCAGCATCGATCCTAGTGCGTTCGAGGATTGCGAAAGACTGAAATCGATTACAATACCCAATTCAGTAACTAGCATTGGTTATGGGGCTTTTGAAGGGTGCAGCGGATTGACATCAATTACAATCCCCAATTCTGTCACAAGCATTGGCGAGGATGCATTTTCTAGTTGCATCAAACTGACATCTGTTAATATTCCAACTTCTGTTACAAGCATTGAAGATTACACATTTTCGAATTGCAAAAAACTAAAATCTATTACAATTCCAAATTCAGTTAAGAGAATTGGAAATGGAGCTTTTCAAGAATGTTATTCATTAAATTCAGTAATCATCCCTAATTCTGTAAATAGTATTGGCCAAGAGGCATTTAATGAATGCAGGAAACTTAAATCGATAATAATCGGGGATTCTGTCAAAAGCATAGGTAATAGTGCATTTTCATTCTGTGCCAAGCTAAAATCAGTTACAATCCCAAATTTAGTTGAGAGAATTGAAGGCAATACTTTTGAAGGTTGCTACGGACTGAAATCTGTTATAATTGGCGATAGTGTTACAATCATTGGCGGTGCTGCATTTCATGCTTGTATAGGATTAACATCAGTTAATATTTCAGATTCCGTTATAGGAATTGGTGACGTAGCATTTGAAGGTTGTAAAAAATTGAATAAGGATATTGTAAAAAAAATAAGTGAAATAAATGAAAATGCCGTGGATTCGTGGTAACCTAAAGCAACTTTATGGCGACAGGAAATAATAATGATTATTATTGTTGTCTGGTAAACTCTCTTTGGTCATCCCGTAAAGCAAAGTGAACAGGCACAGGAACAAGCCTTGTAAGTCTGTCCGAAATCTATTCTATAATAATACGTTAACAGATTACTTCGTGAGCTTGCAAGCAACGTTCGGGATAACCGATTTCACACAGCACCCCGTTCCGTATCGCTGGTTCAATCAGGTTTTCGAACCTTTAGCTCACGCAGCGAAGCAAGTAAATGACGAGCCCTCTTATTCATATTGTCATATAAACATTTGATAATGTCTCAATTACATGTAGCATTCCTATTTTTAGCGGACAACAAAAAAAACATCCCCGCACACATTGGCACGAGGACATCTTGTTGAATATAAAATCAGAACTTAAAACTTATATGTGAATCCAAGTCCTAATAGTTCCTTGAACTGCAACCTCTTTCCCAAGCCCTCGCATACGCCGTCGCCATCACGGTCGACCGGAACGTCAACATCATCGTCGTATGCAAGCGTAATGCTAAGATTTGCCGAGAACCAGTCGCTCAACTTGATAGTAAGCAAGTTCTCCCAGTTCATATCGACGTTCTGAGCCTTTGTTATGTAGTTGGAGAATAAGTCGAGCTTTGAATTATAGGTGAACACCTTCCAGAAGTCAATCTTAAACTGAGCCTTGACGTATCCACCGAATTCAGGACGGAACTTCTTGCCAGGGGTCAACATCACGCCACTATCATCAAATGTCGCAGCTTCGACACCGTATGCACCTGCTGCCGAGAGAGCAGAATCGAGAACAAACGTCATCCTACCCGACAACGGAGCGATGAAGAGAGAGAACGTAATGTTCGGGTGTTTCTCGAAAGTAGGCTTGAAGTCCATACCGAGAGCTATGTTAAGATAAGCAGGAGACATCCATGATGAAATTCTAGTGGAATCTGTAATCGACTTGTAACCGTCGGCAAACTGGGTTTTGAAACCAACCAAAGACGAATAGTACCAGTACTTGAATGCATAACGGCCGTACTTTGATGCGAAGTCAATCTTATCATCGGTCTTGTAAAATAGAACCTGAGTCTTCTTAGTTCCTTGGCGCATCATACCATAACCTAAATCAAGCGTATTGTCCCATGTAGTCTTGTCCTTTGCATAATTTGCGAAAGCATTGAAAAACATATTTCCAGAGATTGAAGGTTCTCCACCGCCAGCCCAATTTCTAAACGACACCTGCGAAAAGTTTAACGATGCGGCACCACCAAGCTTCCAGTTTTCATTTTTTTTCTTCGCCGAATCTGCAGCCTCTTGCGCCATTACCATAGTTCCACTCAGCAATAATGACACTAATACAATTAAAATCTTTCTCATGACTATTTTATTTATTCGTTATTATCCTTAATATGAACATCCATCTGCGGGAACGGGAATTCGATGCCCTCTTCGTTGAATGTGTTGTAAACCTTGTTGTTGAAATCGAAAAACACGTCCCAGTAGTCCTTAGAATCTACCCATGCCCTAACAACAATATTAACCGAGGATTCGCCCATTTCAATAATAGAAACGAAAGCAGCAGGATCCTTCAGAACTCTCTGGTCGGCATCGAGTATGCGCATTATGGAATCCCTTGCCACCTTGAAGTCGGTTCCGTATGAAACACCAACTGTCCAATCTACTCGGCGCAAAGGCTGCTTGGAGTAGTTTGTAAGTGTTGAAGTTGCCAACGATCCATTCGGAATTATTATTGTCTTGTTGTCAACAGTAGTCAATATGGTATTGAAAATCTGAATTTCCTTTACAACGCCAGCCAGACCTTGAGCTTCCACAAAATCCCCTACCCTATATGGCTTGAAAATCAAAATCATAACACCGCTGGCAAAATTTGACAGTGTTCCCTGCAAAGCCAAACCAATAGCGACACCAGCAGCACCAAGTATGGCAATAAATGAAGTCATCTGGATACCGACCATTCCCATAACACTTATGATGATCAGTACCTTTAGTACTATATTTGCGAGACTGCATAAAAACGATATTAAGCCGGGATCAGAATTTTTGCGCACCATCATTTTCCGCAAGGCCTTCACAATTAGCTTTGTTACCCAAAAGCCAATTGCGAGGAAAGCCAATGCTCCCATCAATGATATGCAAAAAGACAATCCGTTGGTCGAAAGCCAATTCAAAATCGAATCGAACCAAGAGAACCCATTGGTCATCATAGAACTAGCAGGGTCACTAGGGACTGAAGGATTTGAACCTACGACAGCAAGCGAATCTTCCCCTACGGATTCAACAGCCGATAAACTACAATTACCTTGTATCATATTTTTTCAAAAAAAAACTCGGCAAAAATAAAACTAATTTGCGACTTATCGGACAACCAGTTAAAATATTTTTGCGACTACATCATCAGTTTGTTTTTCTGCTGTCAAACATTTTCATTTTACATCTTCATATTAAAATATTTTTTACCTTTGTGGCTAATTATTAAAAACAATAATAACTATTAAAAACAACTAAAATATTATGGTAAGTTACAAAGAATTAGGTCTAGTGAACACCGTTGAGATGTTCAAGAAGGCTGTCGCAGGAGGATATGCAATTCCGGCATTCAACTTTAACAACATGGAACAGATGCAGGCCATAATTCAGGCTTGCGCCGAAACAAAGTCGCCAGTAATACTTCAGGTATCGAGCGGAGCACGCAAATATGCAAATCAAACTTTGCTCAGATATATGGCACAAGGTGCTGTAGAATATGCCAAGGAACTTGGTTGGGAACATCCACAAATATGTCTCCACCTCGACCACGGCGATACTTTCGAACTATGCAAGAGCTGCGTTGACATGGGTTTCTCATCGGTTATGATTGATGCATCATCGCTTCCTTTCGAGGAGAATATAAAACTTACAAAGCAAGTTGTGGAATATGCTCACAAATACGATGTTACCGTTGAAGCTGAACTAGGTGTTCTTGCTGGTGTAGAAGATGAAGTTTCGGCAGAAGAATCCCACTATACAAAGCCTGAAGAGGTTATTGAATTTGCAACTCGCAGCGGATGCGATTCATTGGCAATATCAATAGGAACTTCGCACGGAGCATACAAGTTCAAACCAGAACAGTGCAAGGTTGACCCTGCAACTGGCCGTCTTGTTCCTCCGCCACTGGCATTCGACGTGCTTCACGAAATAGAAAAGAAACTTCCTGGATTCCCAATTGTACTACACGGATCTTCATCGGTTCCACAGGAAGAAGTTGACACCATCAATAAATATGGTGGAGCATTGAAGGCTGCCGTAGGTATTCCAGAAGAACAGCTACGCGAAGCTTCGAAATCTGCTGTTTGCAAAATCAACATCGACTCAGACAGCCGTCTTGCAATGACAGCTGCTATTCGCAAGGTATTTGCAGAAAAGCCAGCAGAATTCGACCCAAGAAAATATTTAGGTCCAGCTCGCGACAGCATGAAAAAGCTGTATATGCACAAGATTATCAACGTTCTTGGCAGTGCCGGCAAAGCCGAATAAGAATAACAAACACAAAAAAATGAAGCCGCACCATAGCGGCTTCTTTTTTTGTACCCAATACACAAACCGAAACATCTGCTATCATCCTCAACCAGCACAGCAATTATTTCCACGACTAAGAACGCTCAATTTGGGCAAAAAATAAGCCTCCTGCTATTTTCAAGCACATTCCTTTAATTTTTTTCAATTTTCCATACTTAATTTGAAAAAAAAGTCCCATATTCGCGACTTAATTGCTAGATGAAAACGAAACTACAGGAACGGTACAAGAAATTTATGTTCTGGCGCATAAGAAATATGTCGGACAGGACATTTATGACTATACTCGCTTTCATTGTCGGCATAGCCGTAGGACTGGCCGCCGTAGTGATGAAGAACTCGGTACACCTTGTCCGTGAACTTGTTATAAAGATAGTCGACACTTCCAACGTACACTATTTGTTCTTTATTTTCCCTGCAATCGGAATATTTCTGACACTTATCTTTGTAAAGACATTTATCAAGAAAAAACTCGGACACGGCATACCAATGGTACTGTACAACATGTCGAAAAACGAGGGCCGTATTCCAAAGCACAACATGTTTTCACGCATAATTGGCAGTTCTCTCACCGTAGGCTTCGGAGGCTCCGTGGGTCTGGAAGGACCAATCGTAGCGACCGGTGCCGCAATAGGAAGCAACATAGGACAACTTTTCCATTTGAAATACAAGCAGATAATATTGCTCATAGCTTGTGCTTCGGCTGGCGCAATAGCTTCTATATTCAAGGCTCCGATTGCCGGAATCATCTTCTCTATGGAAGTCATGATGCTCGACCTTTCAACGGCATCGCTCCTACCCTTGCTTGCTGCTTCAATATCGGCTACTCTAACGTCCTACTTATTTTTGGGACAAAATGTAGTATACCCAATAGAACACACCGACCCATTCCTGCTTCGCGACACTGGATTCCTTGTCGTGTTTGGAATATTGTGCGGATTGCTTTCGCTCTATTTCTCGAAACTTTATCTTGCACAAAACAGCTGGTTCAAAAAGAAAAAAAACGACTGGGTAAAATTTGCAATCGGTTCAATAACACTTGGCTTGCTAGTATTATTATTCCCACCACTATACGGAGAAGGCTTCGAAAGCATCAATGCAGCACTACGCGGTGATTTCAGCATGATTTTCAACAATGCAATCTATTCGTCATCCACATTCCTACATTCATTCTGGGGGATAACGATAATATTGCTTTTGATTATCCTGCTTAAAGTTTTTGCAACAGGATGCACATTCGGTGCAGGTGGTGCCGGTGGAATATTCGCGCCCTCGCTGTTCCTCGGAGCAATACTCGGACTACTATACGCACACGTATGCAAATGGATGGGATTCAACATTTCGGTAGGCAACTACGCACTTATAGGAATGGCCGGGCTTATTGGCGGAATTATGCACGCACCATTCACGGCAATATTCCTAATTGCCGAGCTCACAGGAGGATACTCACTGTTTGTCCCCTTGATGATTGTATCTACAATTTCATACTTTGTAGCTCGTGCAGCAATGCCAAACTCAGTATATACCATATTATTAGCAAAACGCGGTGAACTCCTGACCCACAACGCCGACCGCAACATGTTGGCCATGATGAAATTGGAACAATATATAGAAAAGAACTTCCTTACCATACACGAAGACGCCACTCTGAGAGACCTGACAAAAGTTATTTCACACTCTACCCGTACAATATATGTGGTGGTAGACTCCGAAAACAACTTCAAGGGGCTTGTATGGCTCGACCAGATAAAGCACCTTATCTTTAGGACAGAAATGTACGACACAACAAAAGTAAAGGATTTGATGTTCTATCCTTCTACCACAATAGAATCGGGAATGAGCGTACAAGATGCAGCCGAACTGTTTGAAAATTCAAATAATTACAACATAGTAGTAATCGACAAAGGCAAGTACGTCGGATTTGTCTCCCGAGCAACAATCTTCTCCAACTATAGGAAAATGATTAAAGAATTTGCAAACGACTAAAAGCATACCTATTTATTAAAGTAGGCATCAGCCGGTCAAACAAAAATAAGAACAAAAACATATTTTTTTTGAAAAAAACATTTCGATTCGAAAAAAATGTTGTAATTTTGCGCTCACAAAAATTTTAAAGTATTTTATTTATTAACAAATTGATTTTTAAAGATTATGATTAATCAGTACGAAACCGTTTTCATTGCAACTCCCGTTTTGTCTGAGCCACAGATGAAGGAAACGGTTGAAAAATTCAAGAAGTACATCACCGACAATGGTGAGTTGGTACACGAAGAGGACTGGGGATTAAGAAAAATGGCATACCCCATCCAGAAGAAAACAACAGGCTTCTACCACTTGTTTGAATTCAAGGCAGAAGGCGCATTCATCAACAAGCTCGAAACCGAGTACAGACGTGATGAAAAGATTATGCGTTTCCTTACCTTCAAGATGGACAAGCACGCAGTTGCTTACAGTGAAAAGAAAAGAAGAGAACAAGAATCTAAAAAGGAGGAATAATTATGGCACAGAACAACACAGAAATCAGATATTTAACTCCTTTGGCAGTTGAAGTTAAGAAGAAAAAATATTGCCGCTTCCTTAGAAGCCGCATTAAATATGTTGACTATAAGGATCCGCAGTTCCTTAAGAAATTCTTAAACGAACAGGGTAAGATATTGCCGAGACGCCTCACCGGAACATCTCTCAAGTATCACCGCAAAGTTGCTCAGGCAGTTAAGAGAGCTAGACAACTCGCATTATTGCCATACGTAACCGACATGATGAAATAATTAAAGGAGGAATAGAAATGGAAATCATATTGAAACAAGACGTAGAAAACTTAGGTCACAGAGACGACATTGTTAACGTAAAGCCTGGATACGGAAGAAACTATCTCATTCCTCAAGGTTATGCAATTCTTGCTACAGAAACAGCAAAGAAAATCCATGCTGAAAATATGAAGCAAAGAGCTCATAAGGAAGCTAAGCTCCGTGAAGATGCAGAAGCTCTTGCTGCAAAGATGGACGGAATTGAACTTTCAATCGCAACCAAGACTTCATCAACAGGAAAAATCTTCGGTTCTATCAACACGATTATGATTGCTGAAGCTCTCGCAGCTAAGGGATTCGAAATCGACCGCAAGAATATTATCTTGAAAGACAAGTCGATAAAGGAAGTTGGCAAGTACACCGCATCTGTAAAGCTGTACAAAAACATCAGAGCCAACATCAACTTCAATGTTGTAACTGAAGCTGAATAAAAAAATTTCGTTTTTCATAAAATTACATTTTGGAGCGATGATTTTTCATCGCTCTTTTTTTATATTCACCTGTCAACCATTAAGATAAACATATCTGACTCGTTGGCTCTTTTTTAATCAAGGAACGTGAAGAATATTATAAAATATTCTTTACCTTTGCACACAAATTTTGCAAGGAATGGCTGTCGAGATTAGAAAAGAGTTTTTAGACGAACTTACCGAGGTCGTACAAAAAAGAGACTCGGCAAGAGCTTCGGAGATGATCCGCGAGATGCACCCTGCCGACATTGCCGAATACTTTGAGGAAATCGACATCGACGACTGCTCTTTCATTTTCATGCTGCTCGATTCGGAAACAAAGGCAGACGTACTTGTAGAATTGGAAGACGACGAGCGTGAAAAACTTCTGTCAACAATACCTAGCGATGTAATCGGCGAACAGCTCATCGACAAGATGGAATCGGATGATGCTGCCGACATTCTTGGTGATTTGGACGACGATGTTCAGGAAGAAATCCTTTCGCATGTCAAGGATGTTGACCAGGCCGGCGATATTGTTGACCTTTTGGGCTACGACGAAGATACCGCCGGTGGTATCATGGCCAAGGAACTTGTTGCCATAAACGAAAACCTAACCGTTAAGCAAGCCCTAGGCGAAATGCGTGACCAAGCCGAACTGATAGACGAAATATACTACCTATATGTAGTTGACGACAACAATATATTTAAAGGTACGGTATCACTAAAGTCACTACTGTTCAGTTCCACTAACCAGAAGATTGTCAACATTCTCGAAGAGGACACAGTATCGGTGAAAACCGATGACAAAGCCGAGGAAGTTGCCAAAATAATGGAAAAATACGACCTCGTTGCAATTCCTGTCGTAGACAGCATAGGCCGTCTGATGGGACGAATAACCATCGACGATGTTGTCGATGTCATCCGCGAGAATGCCGAAGAGGACTACCAACTCAGCGCAGGTATCACCGACGACGTAAACTTTTCGGACAGCGTGCTGAAACAAACAAAGTCGCGCATACCTTGGCTGCTAATAGGTATGTTAGGCGGTGTATGTTCTTCACTTATAATAGGTTTATTCGATGCCGAAATGACAAAATATGCATCGCTCGCCCTATTTTTGCCACTAATTGCCGCAATGGGAGGTAACGCAGGTGTACAGTCGTCGGCAATCGTGGTACAGGGTCTTGCAAGCGGAGACCTTGACATTCACTCAACTGGCAAAAAACTATTCAAGGAATTTAGAATCGGTGTCTGCAACGGAATTATTTGCGGAGCTCTGATTTTCGCCTACAACTTCTTCTTTTCCGACAGTTTTGCGCTCACTTTATCTGTAAGTACGGCATTGCTTTCCGTAATAGTATTTGCAACAGTACTTGGAACTTTAATCCCTTTGTTGCTCAAGAAGATGAACGTTGACCCGGCAATTGCGACAGGACCATTTATCACTACATTCAACGATATAATGGGTCTAATAATATACCTTATCATCGCAAAACAGATGTTCGCAATGTTTCCATGTTAATAGTCCATGCCCTTCTTGTTGAACATCATAAATCCCAAGTGGAACATAAAATACCAGTTAACCTTATCATCGTCAAGATAATTGATGCTTATTCCCAAAGGACCAAACCTCGTATTATAAACCAAGGCTACTGATCCCATATAGTAATGATAGGTAAACCTTTCAGAATAAATCGGCGTATATATGTTGGAGGTCAGTTCTTCCTTCAATATTTTGCGGAAAGGCATGTAGAAATAAAATTCTGTTCTCAAATTAAGGCGATCGGTAATGTTTACTATAGGCTTTATGCCAACAGCAAAGAAATTATTCGACCTATAGTTGGTAAGCAACAATGTCTTGGAATTCATTATAGGAGCAAATGCCGGAGCACATAGTACGCTTGACGAATAATTTCTAAACAACGGTCTATTGCTGACAAACAACTGGGCGTAAGCACCAATAGTAAAATGCCTAATGATTCTTGAATAATGGTCGGCAACAAGATTCATCTGAAACCATTTATGATGCATCTTATATATATCCAACAAAGCTGTTGTTGACCCAGGATCATTCATTTCGGTGCCAAGCGAATATCTTGCATCTACTAGGAATTCGCTGCCCCGAGTAGGATACATCACATAGTTCAAAGTATTGAAGTTGTACAACAAATGCGTTGTAAAATATCCAAAGCTGGTAATATCTGCCGTATCGGAAGGCTGGTACGACGATACCTGAAAATACGAATACTTTTGTTCCCCGGCAGCAACACCCAGTTTCACCACCGAATGTCGCGAAACAGGTGTGATTACATCTAAACGCAAATTGTTCTCATAGTCAACTATGTATGGTGGCTGATACGACATCGACAACACTCTTGAACTGCCCTTGAAAAAATCATAACGATTCAACGTTCCCGACAATTCAAATGCAACAGGCTGATACGTAGGAATATCGGCACGAGCGCCAAGCATTGCCGAAGCATAAAATCTTCCAAAATAAAAATTCGTTTTAAAAAGATACGACACACGTCCCAGCAACTTGTACGAAGCTCCCAGATATACCATGCTCGAAGATCCATTTGACACTACGGCGCCCAAACCAAACGTAGTTCTGTTGTCTTTCTTCACCTTGAACTTTACATCAAAATCTCCCGTTGAATCATTGTATATAGCAAGAGGTGTGGCCAACTTTATCTGATAATCGGAAATCAACTTGTAATAATTAGACTCTACCACCTTGAAATCGAGACTTGCCCCCTTCAGATGCTTTTTTATCCTAGCAAGATTCAGCGACCGCTCGATATACTCCATCTCCGACTTTTTCAGGTTGCCCTCAACTATTATGCTGTCGAATTCCAACTTTGGAAGACTTTCCCTGAACGACTTTCGCTCCTCGGCAAGTTGTTCTGCCGACTTGCGACGGGTCACCATACTTAACAAACTGTCTATAACTTCATTACAATGATCATAACCAATATTCACGACATAATTGAGCTTCTGGAAATCCATAACACCTACATCCTTGAACTTAAAGTCAAGAATAATGCCCTTGCCATCTTCAACAATCATCTCCTTCTGCTCACCCATAACCAAACTCTCGATTTGCGAAAGCAAATTATCCGAATCGGGAGCAGAAGAACGCCCCATAGCCGAAACGTGAACACCGATTATTATGTCAGGATTAAAAACTTCCCTCATAGTTTCTATAGGGAAATTGTTATATATGCCACCGTCGTAAAACAAAGTACTATCTAGTTCTACCGGTTTGAAAAGCATTGGAATTGCCATAGACGCCCTGATTGCAGTTCCTAAGTCACCACTTGCAAACACCTTTTCCCTATTTCTATACACATCGGAAGCTATGCACCTGAAAGGCACAAAGAGATTGTCGAAATCATTTTTTGCTCCAGCCGAACTCGTAGAAAACAAATCAACAAGACCTAAATCCATTGGCTGCGAGGCTATTATATTTGTAGGCAAAGCCAACGCAATCTTATTCTTGTCGCTGTTCTTGCGCAAATCCACACGCAACAACGAACCATCAGGTTTCTCATACTTGAAAAAATCTATATACCTGTCGGGAATATTACCTTTATAATAATTCTTAAAACTTTCGCTATCAAATATCTTGATCATTTCATCGGGAGAATAGCCAGAAGCATACAAACCGCCTACAATTGCCCCCATAGAAGTGCCTGCAATATAGTCAATAGGTATCCCATGCTCTTCGAGTGCCTTTATTACACCCACATGTGCATATCCTTTTGCTCCCCCGCCACTAAGGACAAGTCCAACTGTCTGGGCTTTGGACGGAACGCACAAGAGTAAAACATTGGCTATCAATACAATTAATATGCGAAATAATTTATCCAAGCAACCATAGAATTAACTTTGCAAGTTAATAAATTTATTTCACACGCAGAGTTTTGTTACAATAAAGAATTTTGCAGGTGCAAGTATTATACCTACACCAAGCGACATCCGCTAATATTCTGTTTTATCGGTCTTTTCTTCCCACTTCTTGAAAGCACGAATCGATTCGTCTCTAAGCATTGCCGTAGTTTTTATCTTGCGTTCAGCTTCGGGCTTTTCAAATTCCTCGTATATGAAATTGTCGCTGAATCCAATTTTATCAGCATCAGCTTTTGTATTTGCATAGTACAACCGACCAATCCTTGCCCAGTATATGGCAGCAAGGCACATTGGACATGGTTCGCATGAAGCATATATTTCACAACCTGACAGATCAAACGTTCCCAATTTCCTGCAAGCCATTCTTATAGCATTTACCTCGGCATGAGCTGTCGGATCATTATCAATTGTTACCGAATTTGAAGCAGCAGCAATAACCTCACCATCCTTCACTATCACCGAACCGAAAGGGCCTCCACCATTATCTATGCTATCGAGCGACTTTTCAATTGCAAGCCGCATGTATTTTTCTTTGTTTTCCATCATTTTCTTTTGTTTCGCTATTCGTCCATCTTAACAGGGAATAAAAATAAGCCACAAATACAGCACCCGTGGAAGTTTCAAGCGTATCGTCAGAAAACATTGACACTGTGGCTATCAAGAAGAATATCAAGAAAAAATAGCTGCATGATTTCCAATCGGAGACAACAGGATAGAACCACGCAAACACACAAATCAAGAAGCCTATCACTCCAAATGCAATAAAAAATGTAAGGAACTGATTGTGTGCCCTATTCCTATTATTTTCATCAAGACTGCAATCTTCTTCCTCATACAATGCCTGATATTCGTCGTTCACATCCCCCTCGCCAGTACCGGTAAAGAAATTCCGCATTGCAAGCTTGCAACCATATTTCATATACTCTACACGCTGTGTCACCGAATGACCATTGCAGTTTCCAGTCTTCCTATACACGTCGAACTCCCATATTGTTACATAAATACGGCACAATAGTCCGCCCTTTTTTGCAAACCTGTAATTAGTTTCGCCACCCTCTACATTTTCAACATCCTCTTTGGTAAGCATACGCACACCTTCAGCATCCTTGGTCAACCCAAGAGATGTCATATACCTGACAAGAGTAGAATAAATGCTCTGCCCTTTCCTGTCGAGGCTATCAAGCGGAATACTGCTCCTTTCTGCCCATGCAGTCTGCAATTCCGATTTCGAGACATTGCGCCATACAACATTACCATTTTCAATGGTTCCGTCCGACTCAATATCATCGTATGGAACGCCATTGGCAGTCGTCGCCAATTGCTCATTGTTGCCTGTCGGAGTATAAAAATCAACAATCGTGTAAGTTACAAAACCTGCAATAACCAATGGAACAACTATCGACATTGATATGGAAACACATCTATACGACTTCTTTTCCGACTTTTTGGCAACCGAGATCAACACAGCCTCCAGAACCACAAAAAAGCAAACATATCCGGTTATAGACTGTATCATCGACAAGAAGAAAAGAAGCCAGACGCACAAGATTGCCGCACCCCAAAACATTCTTTTGGTGAAAAAAATCTTCTTTACTACAAAATACAGCAGAATGAAAATCGACATACATATCATCAGCGACAATCTTATATTACTGACAAACAGCGACAAAGCCCTAAAATTACCACCAGTCCCAAATGATTTTGCAGCAAAACCGAGAATTGTTGCAACCAATACACCCGAAACAAATGAAGCAAGCACCCTATTGCGCCACTCTTCCGAAATAGGCTTTGAAGTGCCCAAGGCAATGGGCAAAGCAAGCAGTGGCAACTTTATCCTCAGATCGTTCAGGGCATAATCAAAATTTGATGTATTTATCAACCATATCAGATGGACAATAAATATGGAACAGAAAACCAATATTCCCTTGTTCTCCCTAATACGTGCAAGCTTTGCAGAAAAATCACCTTCAACAACCCAATTGACAACTATCAATATAATGGTTGCGTTGGTAACAAAAAGTGACAACGGCATAAAAAATGCCATCACCAATAATCCCAACAGATAAATCGCCGAATGAATTCTTGCCCGTTTCACCTTTTGCTATAACCTTGATGCCGTGCTCGAAGTTTTCTTCTGATGACCAAATGTAAGATTACACCCCATGCGCCAATTTATAGTCTTCGCCTTTTGCGGGAATACCAGTCCGATAATATCGTCTGTAACCATATACCAGGTTATGAAGCCAAGCCTTGCAGAAAATCCTAAGCCCAGATTCATGGCCGTATTGTTCATCATCGACCAGCTAGCATGCAGCGATAGCCAATGCGTAATGTTTGAATTTACCGAAAGCGAAACAGACTGGATATAGTTTTTCTTATAAAGTTCGCCCCTGTAGAGGAATCCAAATCCGAGCTTATTGAACAACTGGTATGTTGCGCCAATGTATATATTCGACGGCAACCATGTCATATAGCTTTTTTTGCGAATATCCATGTCGAACAAATCCACAAGCGTATCGGCTACATGCTGCATCGTATACCTCATCGAATCTACTCCAAACGAAAGTTTTCCTTCTTCATTTTCCTTGAATTCAAGTCTTATGCCTTCAAAAGTATATTCACCCTTGGCCGATGCGATCTGCGCTTTATTAAGCCAGTTGACAAAACCTATGTCGGTAGCGGAGAACGATACTGAAATCTTATCTGTAATCTTGTAGCTTACACCTACATCTATGCCCAAGCCCAGATTCTTAAACGAAGCCAAATCGGATTTAATGTCACCTAGACTTGCAAAATTAAAGGTTGAATCGAAAATATCATAATCAACAAGACTTGTCGACTTTTGTATTTTCATATCGGCTCCTACCGTAATAAAATACATTTCCGGATCTGTTACCAGTTCGAGACTACCGACCTTTGTACTCACATCTGCAATTCCGAACAATAGTTTCATTCGTCCACCAACCGACAACTTTTCCCTTATACTTGTAGTAAAGCCTATGCCAAGTTCATGGAAAGCAGTAGCGCTGAACGAAAACCTCGACATATCACATGCTTCACCATCAAGCATATACTGTCTGTTGCCATGCAATACGAAATCGAAGAAAGAACGAGGAATAGTAGATCCGAACAAGAACCTGTCAGACAAATTGACTGTAATAACCGCATTGCTCTTGGTCCTGTACGAAAAATTTAAATAGTCGAGCCTGAACTCGTTGCGCATGCATGTGTTCTTGCGAACTTTCTTCATCAACAAAGGCATATCAAGCACAAGGCTATCCTTCATTTCGCCTTTGCCATGATGAATAATATGGTTGTAATTGAACGAATTGTTTGAATAATTGAAATACAATGCCGGAGGCAACTGACCAAACAACGGCACTATAAGTCCACCAACCTGTATCTTATTGTCGGGAATTTCGGAGATGTTCACAGTCTGCGACTGAAACACTCTATCCATGTAATACAGTGTGTTGGCCTGCTGAGCTTTTGCCAAAAAAGGAATCGACAATAAAACTGCTACTATTATATATTTAAAAATCTTCATATCCATTCCTCCCGATTTTATTTATTCTTCACAGTTTTATTAGTTTCCACTGAATTTACATTTCCTTCGACATCAAGGTCAACATCCAGCCCGATATTTAGCTTAAAGCCATAATCCCTGAATAGCTTTACATTTTCACCGCCCTGCGAATCGCCAGCAGTATTGGAAGTTATCTTAATCAAAAGATGCCTGCTATTCTTCAGGTTGCTTATCTGCGAATTGGTCATTTCAATCCTAGTCGGAGTATTGACAGGCTCACTTGTCATCAAATTGCCGTATGCATCAACTTCCGCAGCCTCCAAGACCATCAAGTCCGGCGTCTTTATCAGAGAATCAAGCACATTATAATTTTCGTCAACAAAATAGAACTGTGCCTTAGCAGCCACCGGCATATTGTTCTTTATATTCAGGTTGACTGCCATACGCGATATTGGCAAATTGCCTACGTAGCTGTTAATGTCGATGTCGGCAGTATCCCTGTAGGTAAAGTTGTACAAATGTCCGTACAATGGAATTTCTACCTCGATTTTTGATCTTACCCTCGAATTTTCATCAATGAAATTCCTTGTGTGAGCCGATCCCGGATAGTTGGTCACAGCCTTGGCGTTAAAATGGAACCATGTTGGACGATTCGGGATAATCTGGTCGAGATAAGAATTCGACGAATCTACAGAGACAACACCTTCGGCTTCAAATCCCGGCCTCAACGAATGGTTCATTACAAAAGGATTGTCTTCGCTAAGCGGGAAATTAGGCTTTATTATAGAATTCATGTCCCATGTAACATCGTTTCGCTGCATGTAGGCATCAAGCTCGGTAAAGAAAAACTCAGAAGGCACACCATACGAATTCCAATATGTCACAGTGAGCCGCGGCTTCTTGAAGTAGAATGATGCATGTTCCCAATCGTATTTCGGATTCTGCTTAAACATCGTAATATTTATTGTATCGCTCTTGATTAGCAGTTCATTGTAACCGAAATACCCATACATGCCCTTATAGTTGAAATCGCCAAATCTAACGTCAACAGAGAAGCTGCCGCCAGTCGGAGGCGCACCGTTATAGTAAAGATCCACCAATATCTTTATTGGAATCTCGTTGAAATGCCTGCTTGTGGTGGTCATATCAATGGTGTATCCGGCAAGCGAAACTGTCCTGAATTCATTCTGGTTGCTTCCTCCAATCGTTATGGAATCTCTGAACGGAACGCCATTTTTTCTCACAGAAGGAAACTCAACTACAAACTTTGAAGACAAGCCAAAAGTCGAAGACAAGCGGTATGTCAAAGTTGCCGAGTTTAAAACCAACGAATCTATTTCTGCCTCATCGTTATCTGTATTTTCATTTCTTAGCGTAAACGATATGTTTTCCTCCGTACTATATTGCAACGACATGTCGCGCGTTCCCTTCGACGTGAAATCGCCTATGCTTATATTCTTCGAATATGATACTTCTCCAAAGTTCAACAAATCCTGAACTTTTTTAGATTCAACATACGAATGGTAAAACATAGAAAGATAACCTTCATCATTTTCCTGCAAGGCAACTGTAGTATCAAGTATGCCCAGAATTTGAGCGAAAGAAACATCGCTATACACGAGAGGAACAGCAAAACTGCCATCGTATTTGACCTCACCGCCAAGCCTGTCCATGTCGAAATTGTCTTTCGTACAAGATGGCAAAATACAGGATGCAACCATGATTGCCAAAACTAATAATATACTTAACCTTTTCACCATAATAAATACAGTTATTTCGTTATTTTATAATTTCCTAATCTACCACGTTTCAAGCCAGCAACCAGACAATAGGTTCCGGTGCCTTCACTTGCTTCGAATATACTGAACGGAGTCTCGCCCTCAAGCGGGAAGCCATCCTCAATAGAACCGTTTATGCCAATAAGATACAGTTTCTTGTCTGCCGTAGTCACTCCTATCTTCAACTGACCGCCATACCTGTAGAACGACAGGTTTGATACTTCGAAACCAAAGTCATAATCAAACATCAGCTTGCAGTTGTTTCCATATACTTCTATGCGAGTAGAATCTGTAAAGATATAATCAGGATTACCGTCCATATCAATATCCTTCATGCAGAAATAGTGATCTGGAGAGAACTCTTTAATTTTAATCGAATCCTGCCTGTTATCCCTGAAGAACCTTCTTATTGTTCCTGTCTCATCGGTTGTTACAAATTTGGAAGTACCCGTAAGGTCACAATAGAAATTGTTGTTGGAGAACTTGTAGTATGCAGGGATTTCCATCTTGGAACTTCCGTTACGTGCTACGAAATACGCCTTGTACGCATCGTGGAAAACGATAAAGTCTTCCGACGAAACAACATAGTGCAAAATATCCGAATTCACTTCATTCTCGGTACCAGAGAAATCCCAGCCCTTCAAAATATTGCCGCCAATATCGTAAACATATACCATATTGTCGTTGCATGCCACAAACAACCTGTAATTATGATTGTTTTCGTAATCGAACACAGCCACAGGGCATGTAGCCTCCGACCTAAGTTGCAATGGATATTGAGGCAAATTATTTCCAAGCCTATCCATCAGATATATCTTTTCTCTTGTGGAGAACAAATATTGCAGCTTGCCGTTGTTGTACGCATCAACCTGAACTATCGGGCTTATTATAGCGCCATCAAGCTGTATATGCCATATCTCCTGACCAGAATAATCGAAAAGGTACAATACATCGTCTTTGTCCTGCACAATTATCTCCTTTGCGCCAGTATCGTGATTCTTCACTACGTACGGCTTGGTTGCAAGCGATGTGCCCACATTGGTTTCCCATATCAATTCAGACTCGTTATCACTCGACTTGTCTGCTTCTCCAAACGACAAATTGCAATAAACCATGCCGTCAACATTTTTCAACTGGATACCGCAAATTCCATTGTTACGCATTTCTGCCTTGCGGCTATCTATCATCGACGCATAACGATTTGTAAACAAACGCTTCAAGATTTCCAATCCGCGTGGGAATGAATAATACACAAACATTGTCGAATTTGTAGAGAACTTGGTCAGGAAGTCATGATGCGAAATGCTCGACTTCATTGTGTTATTGAGCGACACCTCATGTACAAACATCCTTATATCCTCAACAGTATTGGCAAATACCATGTAATTGTTTACAAAGCAAACATAGTTGCCTCGACAATTAGAGAAAATATCGCCGAATAATGCCGCAGGAATATCATTGTAAGGCATTTTATAGACATTTACCTGCGACGAGCCGCCAATACTTATTTTACTCTCTGGCTTCACCATCTTGCTCACTTCCAATTCCGCCGACGACTGCGACTGCAAACCGCAAGCTACAAAAGCACCCTTCTCAGCATCAGCATCACTACCCATAACTATGTATGCAAACTCCTGTTTTACCAAGGAATAGAATTTAGATTTTGCATCAACACCAAACGACTTGTTCATCGCATCGACTTGTTCGTCCCTTTTTTTCAAACTGCCAGTAAACTGCAAATACGAACACAAAGCCTCCTCGTATCTCTTGGCATCCAGAAACGACATAAGAATATACGCCGACGCCTTTTCGGGTATAACAGTCAACGAATTGAACGAAACAGCCGGCTGTGACTTGATGAACGATGTAAATGCCACATCATTGGCACCGGGAATCACAAAACCGCTTAACGACAACGGGCTTCCCGAAATTATGTCAAAGGAGAACCAGCTATCTATCGCCTTGAAGTTTTTTATCAGATAATTGTCAGAGAACAAATCGCCTGCAAAAATATCGGAAAACGAATGGGTATCAACAAACACATTGGCAAACTCATTCTTACCAGATGTTGTATATGCCTTGGCAAACGACGGATTGTCCTTTAGTTTTTTGCACTTGCCCTCCAAACATTGCAACGACTCCTCAAGATTACGCGCCGAGGTTGAAATAATTGCAATTCCATTGGTAAAGCTAACCCAGAACGTTGCTTTTCGCTCCGACGACTTGCATTTTACAATTTTCACACCATTGAAATCACGCTCCTCGACATCAAACGATTTCTTCAACGAAGCCACAACGCCATCAACATCTTTGCTTTCCGACAAGTCTGTTTGGCAAACATAAAGCTGACACAAACCGCTATTGCCATCCTTTTTCACTGCCACCAGAACGTCCGACTTCAAATGTCCGTCAAATATTCCGTCATCAACCAACGATTCCACAAAACTGCAAACTGGCATTTTCAACTCCGACTTAGGCGAATAGAGCATTCCTAAAACAGCATCTCCGCCACTAAAAAGCGACGACAACGAATCAGCATTCGAAGTCTTGATTATCAAGGAAAATCCATCGGGAACTGCATCTATCAAATCCACTTTTGCATCCTTATCATCGCTACACGACGACATAGAAACAACGCACAAAGTGCAAATAGAAACAATTACCGTCAATATCTTGGCATTCATCAAAAAATAGCTATTATTTAATTTTCAAAGATAATACTTTTTTCTCTATGAACGACAACAAAAATAAACTTCATCAAAAAAAAATGAAAAGCCAACTGTTAATACTTTGTTCGGAATGTGCAAAATTGTTCCGATAATTATTGCGACCTTCGCAAAATTCATTCATCAACAATGAAAAGACTAACATTCATCATATTGGCGATAGCGGCAAGTTTCCCTTCTGTAGCACAGAATTCTACAACAATGGATCGCATAAATACATCGCTCCTGAAAATGTACGATTCGGTAAACGTCTGGTGGACATCACCCGAAAACATTTCCGACAGCATAAAGCAGCTAAAAGCTCCGGTATACCCCGAAACAGTATACGAAAAGCGCATTGCAAACCTCGACGAACAGACAAGCATAAAACTTGAATACAACGAAGTCGTCTTGAAATACATAAAAGCCTACGGAATCGACAATCGTCCCAAGATGCAGAGAATCATAGGATTGTCAGCCTATTACTTCCCTATATTCGAGGAATATCTGGCAAAATATGGATTGCCGCTCGAACTAAAATACCTTGCAGCCGTCGAATCATCGCTCGACCCTAATGCAATTTCAAAGTCTGGTGCTGTGGGCCTATGGCAATTTCTAAAACCAACAGCCGACGTAATAGGACTGAAAGTGACCACATATATTGACGAACGCCGTGATGTAAGGAAATCGACCGATGCCGCATGCCGCTACCTGCGTTTCCTTTACGACACATTCGGCGACTGGCAACTAGCTCTCGTTGCATACAACGGTGGACAGGGAACTGTTAAGAATGCCATAGAGCGCAGCGGAGGAAAGACCAACCATTGGGAACTGCTGCCATTCTTCACCGATCAGATGAAAAACTACGTTGGTGCCTTCATAGCCATGGAATACCTAATGCAGTACCATGCGCTACACAACCTTTTCCCAAAAAGCGGCTACATAGAATACATGAAGACAGACACCCTGCACGTAAAAGGTCCCATACACCTGAAAAACGTTGCACAGTCAACCGAAACCGACTACGAAACACTCAAAGCACTAAATCCGCAATACATACTCGGATACATACCAAACGACAATGAATATCACGTCATTACCATGCCTTTGGAGAAAACCAACGTGTTCATTTCAAAGATGGACGAAATAATGAACGTACCGACAGAAGTAAACGACTCAATTGTAGCCACCGAAAAATTACCAGAAACGATCAAGCGCGACAAGGAAATAATCCACAAGGTGGTTGCTGGTGACAATCTGTTCCGCATTTCAATGAAATACAATTGCCCGATAAGTGATATAAAAAAATGGAACGGCATGGCGGAAGACCATGTGATTCACGTTGGCGATGAAATAAAGATTTATTTGGAATAGAAATCTGGGAACGCCAACCACAACCAGTCATAAACCAGCATATTAGCAAAATTTCTTTCAATAATATCGCCTGCAAAACACCATTTTATTCAGCGGTGAACACCACAAAACACCTTTTCAGTGCCGGATAAAGAGCATTTTTTCACAAACAAAACATCGAAGATAAATTGCAAAGGCATAAAAAAATATTGTTGTAATTTTGTAGTCGCAAATGACAAACGGAAACGCAATGAATGTACAATCTATCTATCGCCCTTTCAGGGCTAATGCGGTGATATACACCATTAGCAATGGGTTGACACCCATCGCTAATGCCTATCGCCCATTCTGGGCTACCAATATAGCCCTGAAAGGGCAACAGATTTCAGTCGCGGGCAAAGCCCTCGCCATTATGCATTTCATCCGCATAATAGCGCCGAAGGTGCGACAGAATACCAAATAAATTAAATTATGGCAAGTTCGTTGGCAAAAATAACCGTTCACATTGTTTTCCGTGTAAAATGCACAGGAATCCCAATGCGCAAAGTCATAAAAGGAATGGATGACAATCATTTGTTGTTGTATGTTTTTGTGGAAACACATCGTAGGGTTTGGTTTCAAACCATACCCTACGACGAACCACAAAACATACTATTTCTTTACGAATCTTCGCTAGTTGAGCGTAACAAGACGGCTGCTTTTGATGACTGAATTTACAACAAGACAATGACACCCCAAGAATACACCGCCATCCTCTCCGACCGCATCAGCGAATAAGAAACCAAAACGATATGGCAAAAATTATTTTGTGGGAAGAAAATCACAATATTGAAAATTTTGTATTTTTGCGAATGTGAAGTTCATTATCAACAATGAAGACAACAGAAGAAATATTATACACCCTCGGACAATTCAAGGCATACGCTGCTGACCGCTATGGCATTGACCAGTTAGGCGTATTCGGTTCTGTTGCCCGTGGAGAACAAACTGAAAACAGCGACATTGATGTATTTTATACTGGCAAAGCTCTCTCGTTGATTACGCTCGACAATATGCAATGCGAACTGGAAAAACTACTTGGATGTAAAGTTGAGATTGTCCGCGTTAGAGAAAACATGAACGCCATCCTTCGCAGCAGAATAATAAAGGAGGGATGTTATACTTGATAAAGAACTGACTCGCAACACACTACGATAGAAAGCATGCTCAACAACTTATAATTCTGTTGGATGTAACACATCAAGCATTATCCATATCTTCCAATGACACCCCAAGAATACACCGCCATCCTTTCCGACCGCATCAGCGATAGCATTGCTCACGGCTACGACTACGCGCCAATTGTAGAACGCGGCAAGGACGACTATATCAGCGAGAAAGTGGGCGAAATGATTTACCACTCGATTTGGAAACGCAAGGACATAAGCATCGACCTGCTTGTGGAACATCTAGTGGAACTGGGCGTGCCAGCCGAAAACATTGGCGAAAAGGACGGTGATATTATCGTCAGAATGAGCAATGTAGCTATTACAATAAAAAAGTCGGAAGCATACAGGCTTGGTGTGAAAATCGGTTTCTGTCTTGGCAATAACCTCTTCGATGTCACACGCAACGAAGAAAACGCCATTGCACAGATTTTCACCGAAATAGACCGACAATATCCGCAGTGGGAACAGGAATGGAACGAAATATTTGTCGAAATCAGCAAGCAGACCAAAAACATCGACATTTCAATACTTTCAATCGATGCTGTAGTGCGCAACAAACTGAAAGGAAGCAACTTGCCATTCCATATCGAACACTTTGCCGACGAATCGAAACTATCGCTGCTGATTGAAGGCAACCGCCAGATTACAATTGCAATTCCGCACGACAAAATTACAGAAGCCATAACCTCCCTGCCCGAAACAATAAGGCACGCCACCGAAATATTAAAACAATTGCCCTCATCGGTAATTGTAACCGAAAACACTCGCGACAACTGGGAAACAATATGAGAACCGCAATAGCCATAGTCGCATTTCTGCTGCTTGCTTCCGCAGCCTCATCGTTTGCCCAGACAGACGACAGAAGCCGATGCAACATAAAAGGCAATGTCGAATCATATACCGAAAGCAAGTACAAAATAAACTATACACCAGAAGGCTACACAAGAGGCGAATGCTCTGGTCATACTACAGTTTACTTCGACAGCAACGGCAATCAAATTTCAGATTCTGCCAACGACTTTACATACGACTACAGCACCAGCAATCATGCAACAACTTTCATCTACCACCCCACAGGCAGAATTACAATCAACGACCGCAAACGCACCTTTACAATCGACCGTGCCGAGGCAAGATTTGTATGCACTTACAAGGAAAGCATTCACCGTCCAACATCGGCAAAATACTATCCGTGCCGAGGTTGCCGCAGGCAGGAAGGCCGCACCGCTATTTTCAAATACGACAAGCAAGGCAATCTAGTTAAAGTCACAAGCTACATATCGCAAATAGAGGTAAACGGGAACTACATTTCAAGCTCCCGCGAGACTACTTATAACCCCTCGAAAAATTATATGCTCAGCTTCGAGTACGATTACGACCCATACGGCAACTGGACAACAATGAAAAGTTTCGACCAGTCGGGAATTATGGTAGAATGGAATGAAAGAGAGTATAAATACACAACGGTGGACAACTATTAACCTGTACAAACACAAACAGCATCAAAATAAGAATTACTCCTTTCGCAAATATACATTCTAGATTTCTGTAATTATATCTCATCACACATACCACAGTCAAAAATTTCGCCACACAACAGAATTATTTGAATTTACTCGAAAGGCAATTTCGCCCCTCATATCAAAATTTCGTCCCTCAAAACCGTCCAAACACCAGACAGGCAAAAGGCTTTGCCACATTTTTAACCAAATGTATTTTTCATGGTTTTTCTTTGCAGCGATTTTTGAAAAAGGAAAACGACATGAACATTTTTAGAAAAACTTGGTGCAGAACATATCAGGCGGCATTTTATATCGCACAGCCACTGTTACCTTACAAAGATCCGGTTGTAAAGGAAAGCATAAACAACATACCTGAAATTTTAAATGCGAACAACATCAACAAAGTTGTTTTTGTAACAGACAAGGGACTTGTTGCTGCAGGACTTGCAAAACGCATCGAAGATGTACTTAAATCAGCGAATATAGGCTTCACTACATATTCCGACACAGTACCCAACCCAACAATCGAAAACGTAGAAGCCGTACACGAAATTTATACAGATACAAACGCACAAGGCTTTGTCTCGCTCGGTGGAGGTTCTGCCATGGACTGTGCCAAGGCTGCCGCAGCGCGAATAGCACGACCAAACAAAAAGATTCCTCAAATGCGCGGAATTTTAAAAATACACAAAAAACTACCTCTAATAATCGCCATCCCGACAACCGCAGGAACAGGCAGTGAGGCAACTGTAACAACCGTAATCACAGACAGCAATAAAAACTACAAATATCCCATTAGCGACTTCTGCCTCATTCCGCCTTACGCCATCCACGACTATTCGCTCACAACTGGATTGCCACAAAAAATGACATCTACAACCGGCATGGATGCACTCACACACGCTGTAGAAGCATACATAGGCCGCTCACTTAACAGAAAATCAGCACACAACGCTGAAGAAGCAACACGTCTGATACACAAATACCTATACCGCGCCTACACCGATGGCAACGATGCCGAGGCCAGACAGAACATGTTACGGGCTTCGTTTTGTGCAGGATTAGCATTCTCGATGAGTTATGTAGGTTATATTCATGCAATTGCACATTCACTTGGAGGAAAATACGGAACTCCGCACGGACTTGCCAACTCGATTCTTCTGCCAATTATTTTACGCGAATATGGAGTATGCGTTTACCCAAAACTTGCACAGCTAGCACGCAGGTCTGGTGTTATTGGCGAAGGTCGCAGCGACGAAGAAACAGCAAAACTTTTCATAGACTGGATACAGGAAATGAACGATAAAATGGGAATACCACGCACAATAGAAACAATACGCGACGAAGATATTCCAGAAATGGCAGCCTACGCCGATGCCGAAGCCAACCCCACCTACCCCGTTCCTAAACTATTGGACAAAAAACAACTCGAAAAATTGTACATCCTTGGGAAAATCGGAAATGCCAATAAATAAAGTAAATTTGCAGTCAAAAATTATCACAAAATGAATATAGAGCAGACAGTTGAAGCACAGAGAAAATTTTTCTCATCAGGCAGGACATTCGACATAAAATTCAGGTTCGAAGCATTGGACAAGCTGAAAAATGCAATAAAAACTCACGAACCAGAACTTTTAGAAGCCATTAAGAAAGATCTTGGCAAATCCGCATCCGAATCGTATATGTGCGAGGTTGGTCTTACACTTGCCGAGATAACCCACTTTAGGAAACACTTGCGCTCTTGGTCAAGAACCCGACGAAAGTTTACACCAATCACAAACTTTCACGCAAAGAGCATGATTGTACAGGAGCCTTACGGAGTAGTACTTATAATGTCGCCGTGGAACTATCCTGTACTGCTAACGCTCGAACCGCTAATCGGAGCCATCGCTGCTGGAAACTGCGCTATAGTGAAGCCTTCGGCATATTCACCCGAAACGTCGAAAGTCATACACAAACTGATTTCAGAAATTTTCGATCCACAATATGTTGCAGTAATAACTGGCGGACGTGCCGAGAATGCCGACCTTCTGGAACAAAAATTCGACTACATATTCTTCACTGGCGGTGTAACAGTTGGAAAACTTGTCATGGAAAAAGCTTCGAAGCACCTCACTCCTGTAACTCTCGAACTCGGTGGAAAATCACCTTGTATAATCGACCATACCGCCAACCTGCGTATTGCAGCCCGCCGAATAACTTTCGGCAAATTCCTCAACTGCGGACAAACCTGCATCGCTCCCGACTACGTACTTGTAGAAGAATCGGTACACGACGAGTTTGTAAAACTGATTAAGGAAGAAACCATAAAAATGTATGGCGAGGATATTTTTGCCAACAAGGATTATGGAAAGATGGTGAACCAGAAGCATTTCGACAGGGTTGCGGGACTGATAGCAAAAGAAAAGACAGTATATGGCGGTCGTCTAAAAAATGAAACATTGCAAATAGAACCTACAATACTCGACCACGTTACACCCAACGATGCCGTCATGCAAGAAGAAATCTTCGGACCTGTGCTTCCTATTATTACTGTATCCGACACCAACGAGGCCGCCAATTTTATCAAAAGCAGACCAAAACCATTGGCATTATACCTTTTCACCAGCGACAAAAAAATCGAGAAGCAGTTTCTGCGCGAAGTACCATTCGGTGGAGGCTGCGTAAACGACACCATTATACACATTGCCACTACTAACCTACCATTCGGTGGAGTTGGCAATAGTGGCATGGGAAGCTATCACGGCAAAAAGACTTTCGAAACATTCAGCCACTCAAAATCCGTTGTAAAGAAATACACTTGGCTAGATATTTCCATGCGCTACCAGCCATACACAAGTTGGAAAAACAAATTAGTAAGAATGTTCTTGAAGTAAATTTACTAAGACAACTTTGGAAAACTTTGCCATTCAAGCAGAAAAAAGTTGTCTTTGTTGTCCCTGTTATCTTTGATAAAATGAAGATTGTACGGACGCAAAATTTTGCGTCTCAACAAATTATCCATCATAAACAACTCATGGCTAAGCAAATCCAATTTCAAAGAAGACAACCTTAACAACTGAAACAAAAAAGCCACCCCGAGAGGTGGCCTTTTCCTTACTAAATTTAATACTATAATTTCATTATCCACAAAAACTCATTACCTGTCAAATCTTTCAACGTCTGCAATTCCGCACAAGCATCGGCAACTGATGCGAATCCTTTCACGCTTACCTTGTACAAACCTTTGTCCAACGGCAATATCTGCGGTGCAAGTCCACTCGACAACAGATTTTTATATACATTCTCCGCATTAGAATAATTAGAGAAACAACCTGCTATTATATGCACTTTATATTCTACATCATTTTCCGCAGCAACAGATTCAGGAACAGACTCGACAACGTTGTCAACCGTTGATTCTTCATCATTTTCTACAATTTCCTCATTGATCATTTCCTCAACAGCTTGTTCTTCTTCAGCAGATTCAACCTCAACAGGCACATCTTCTGTCGGTTCTTCTTCTGCAACAACATCCTCAGTCTCAGCAACAGCAACAATCTCCTTGTCTTCAACTACAGTTTCCTGTACCGGTCTTCCATTCACAACGCCAATACCAGCAACCGCAGTGTTTTCGTCCGAATTACCAAACAAATATGTAAACCACCCCATATACAACGATAGGCATACAAGGCCTACAATTACGGCAGCGGCAGAAGACAAAGACCATGCAATAATGCGTCTTTTCCTTTTATTTTTCGATTCCCCAACATCGCTACTGCCGACTATCGCAGATTCTACCTGCGGCTTGGACGCCGAATGCAACATAGGGAAATTGAAAGAAATGAGTCCGAAGGATTCGTCAAGCAAATTTGCAGAACTTGATACAAACACCAGGCAATCCGACTTACGTGAAAACTCTCCGAGTCCCTCAAAAGCAACGGATTTCCCTTCCGAAAGTTTTGCATTTAATTCAGCGACAAACTCCCTGACCATATTATCAGCTTCATCCCACGACACACCTGCTGTCTGCGATACATGATTTATCAGAAGACCATCGCTCAAAGAAAGGCTTTCGTTGAAAGCCACCTTTCTGCTAGGAGGACAGAATTCTTGTTTCGAAAAATCCACACTGGCAGGAAAACGATTCGCGACAAAACCTCCGAAACCAGGAATTATCACGCAATCATTTGCGCAAACCAACTGATATACAATCTCATAAAGATTCATTCCTACAAATTCAAATTCACTACAAAAATAATAATTTTTGTTTAAACAAGCAATCCATAATACAACTTTATGGCGACACCAATAAATATTGCTATGGAAAAACTTAATAATGTACCTATTAAAACATATTCTGATTTTGCCTTGTCACCTTCGGCAAAACGTAAAATTGATTTCGCAGCTACGATAAATCCAACCGCTTCATATTGTCCTAATAATATAAATGTAAACGCAAGTAACCTTTCTACAATTCCTATCAATTTACCCGCATTAGGCAAATCATCACCACATGCTTCATCCGCCTCTTTTGACACTTTTATATTTACCGCCTTAAAAATCTCTTTTATCATTATGTTAGAAGGCTTTATACAAACACCCACACCCAAAAGCAATGCCAAATGCATCTCATCTACACAACACAAACAATCGGGCAAATTGCAATTCCACATATAACAAACAGCCACAATCACCACCAAATGCATCAACTGGTCGATAAAGAAAATGCCCTTACACTTGGAAGCGTAACATTTCATGGCATCAACAAGCAAATGGGAACCCGCTATGATTAATGCAACCCACCAAAAACTGAATGAAAATGAGAACAGCCAAGCGCACGCAAAAGTCATCAGAACATGTATATAAAGTTTCGGAGACTTAAAACCTCTTTTTTCTTTGTCAGCGCATGATTTATCTGTCTGTAAATAGAAATCACTGATTGTGTGGGCAATTATTTGTAATAGTAAAAACCGTATCATAACTAAAAGTTTATTTGTTCGTAATACTTCAGCAACTGCTCAACAGCATTCCATCCGAATGTTGTTGAATGCTGATTTACAACCGACTGCTTTATTTTCAATTGTTCAGATATTTCGTTTTCACTTTTGCCCAGCAAACGATAATAAACAACCTCGCACTGCCGCTCAGTTGCCCTCTTGAACAACACATCCAAGAAACCCAAATACGCATTCATCTGCTGCGCCAATTTTGCATCCGAAGAATCAAAAAACAAGGTATTTTTTATAACTATTTTCGATTTGTTCGAAGTCCGCTGGCGTTCTATTGCCCTTCCTGAAGCATATATGGCCTCGCCATCCAACATATTTGTCCGCTTATTGGCAATACGCATTTCGCCCACAGCAATAGCGATTCTAACCCCGTATGTTTTAAACGTATCCAAACGCTTCTTGTCCACATTTTGCCCCACACATTCTGTATCAACCTTAAATTTTTTTATCAATGTTTTTAAGAGCAGGGCTATCCGCAAAGAGTCCTGTGGATTGTCAACATAAATCTCCACGCTATCACCTTTGCTTAATCGTCCCCAAGAACCTTTGTACTCAATTCCTATTTGCTTGACAAAAGCCTTTATTTCGCTCTGCAATTGACTTAACGCGCATTGTGTCAACTCAGTAGAAGATACTATATCCGCTGAAATTGTTGCTCTATTCATAATTTTTATTTTTTGCAAAGATACTAAATTTTATAAGTCAAGCAACTGGTAAGTATAATTTATCGGCTAAATAACCTATATATACAATTTATCGGTAAAATAACCTATATATACAATTTATCGGCTAAACAACCTATAAACATAATTTATAAGCCATACAACTTATAAACACAATTTATAAGACAACCTACTTATAAATTACCCCCGCTCCCCTTCAAATGCCTTCTTGAATATGCTTTGTCTCATGTATCTTCGAGCAAATTGCCAATCTTACCACGAGCAATCTGCTCCGGATTCTGATTTGACATAGATTGCAAATTTAATCGATTCTTCTACATCTTCAAAAACTTCGTTTTCACAACACTGCCATCCACCGAAACCAACTTCAGCAGATATTGTCCGCAGGTCAATTCCGACACATCAACTACGCCAAAAATATTTTGCTTAGAGACTACCATTCTGCCCGAAACATCATAAATCTCAAGTGCAGCAAAATGCTCGCCGCCACATATATACAATTTGTCAGCTACAGGATTAGGATATAAAGAAAGAGTCATTATGCCTTCATCTTCAACGACCTCAGGGTCATAGCCTTGCACAAGCTGAACATCAAGTCGCAACGGAGAATCATCCGAAACATCAACAGCAATAGTCTTATGAATGTAGCCATTAGCGTAGAACGAAACATTGTAGTGTCCAGCCTTCAAAAACCTATAATATTCACCGGTTGGAAGGAAAGAATACACATGCGAATTGAAATAATCGTGTCCATTAATAAAAACCTTAGCCATTAACGGTTCGCCAGTAATAGAGTCGGTAACAAAGCCTCGCAGTCCTTTTGTAGCACGATTCATATATGCCATCATTGGTGGAATATTGCGGGATGTGTAACTGTCCAGCATATCGTTCTGGAGCTTCTTTTCGATGCTAAGCTCCAAAGTCACCTCGCGGCAATGCTTGAAATAGTTCATATAATCCTGACGGCTACCAGTAATCGTGTACCATGCAAAACCGTTGATGTAACCGCTCGGAAAATCGGATGTCATATACGACTCGCCACCATACTGCCGCGCCAATGTAACATACTCTTGGGAAACCATCTTCCACCACGCATCGTCGGCAGGAAGCCTATCGTAGGTATCGTATGGATAGTTTACAACCTCGGCTCCGCTATGCAAATTTGCAGAGACAACAAATTTATGGTTATCGGCATACTGCATGAAAGCCTCAGTTTCAAACGAATACTCAGTCCCATCCGGATGCTCGCCAGCAATGGCATCAGGGAAGTTACGATTTATATCAATGAAATGATCAAAACCAACTCCATTGCGGGTATAACGGAGAGCATAATCTACATTATCGCTACCGCCAATATAAGTACCTTCGGGATTCGACAGCGGATTTATGAAAATTTCCACATTGTCAACCAGATTTGTAACTTCAGGATCAGTTCCATAATCACGCAACAACTTATCGATAATCCTCAGACAAACCATTCCGCCAATCAACTCGTCGCCATGCATTTGTCCACCGAGGAAAAATTCAGGTTCGGTTTCGTCATCGTTTACATTGTCGGATATTTTCACAGCCAGCAATATATAACCCGAGAAAGTCGTACCGATAGTATCAAGCTTGCATATTTCGGGATATGTTTCAGCAAAATACTGCATCATTTCACAGTAAATGCTGTATGTCGGATAGCGATTCCAGTTGAACATATCAGAAAGCGATTCTGCCATAAGCCAATCTGATTTTTTCTCATAGTACTCGCGCACTGGCTCACAAGGAATACCAAACTTGCGAAACTCGGCAAACTCACGTTTATTGGCGTATGCATAGCAGTAACCATTGCGGTAACCATCTATGGAAATCACACGAGAAAATTCATTGAGACGTTGCTGTTCAACTGGAAACCTAAAATACAATTCTCCCCTACTGTCAAGGATTTCCTTTGGCGACAACTGAGCTACAGCCGTCATCGACAGCAGCATTATAACAAGTATAAAGTATAATCTTTTCATCTGACAACTTTTTGATGTGCAAACTTACAAAAAAAGTCAAAAATAAGCCGACATTGGAACATAAAAAAAGGGAAAGCCGAAACCTTCCCTTTCCGTTGTATGAAAAATAATTCCTTAGTCTTCTTCCTGCTTGTTTGCTTCGTATTCCTTGAGCAATGCATCCTGTACATCGGGTGGAACCTGCTGGTATTCAGCAAAGCTCATGCTGTACATTGCACGACCGCCGGTATTAGCGCGAAGTGAAGTAGAGAATGTTGCCATTTCTGCCAAAGGAACGCGAGCTGTAATCTTCTGGAATCCCTTTTCGCTCGACATACCCTGAACGATAGCACGACGACCGTTCAAGTCGCTGATAACATCACCCATTCTGTCGCCTGGGACAAGAACTTCGAGGTCATAAACAGGTTCCATAATCTTTGGACCAGCGAGCTTGAATGCCTGGCTGAATGCGTTACGAGCTGCGATGATGAATGCGATTTCCTTTGAATCAACCGGGTGCATCTTACCGTCGTAAACAAATACTCTGATGTCACGAGCGTATGAACCAGTCAAAGGACCTTCTTCCATTTTCTGCATCAAACCTTTCTTGATTGCTGGCATGAAGCTAGCATCGATAGCACCACCTACAACGCAGTTGTAGAACTCGAGGCGACCACCCCACTTCAGAGGAATTTCTTCCTTAGCCTTGATGGTCATAACCTGTTCCTTGCCATCAATCTTGAACTTACCTGTTGTGTCAACACCTTCTACGATAGGTTCAATGAGGAGTGCAACTTCACCAAACTGACCAGCACCACCCGACTGCTTCTTGTGACGGTAGGTTGCGTTAGCTACCTTGGTGATAGTTTCACGGTATTCGATTCTTGGCTTGTCGAACTGAGCAGCAATCTTGTAAACATTGTCAAGGTGCCACTTCATAATATTAATATGGTATTCGCCCTGACCCATAACGATGAGCTGACGCAATTCGATGTTGTTTTCTGAAAGCAAAGTAGGATCTTCGTCCTTCATGCTGTTGATAGCAGCGATGAGCTTTTCAGATTCGCTTTCGTTAACAGCCTTAACAGCTACTCTGTACTTGTATGCCGGATACTGGATTGGTGGGATTTCGTTGTCTTCGCCTATTGCAACGAGGGTCTGTCCGTACTTTGTGCCTTTCAGCTTAACGGTAGCACCTATATCACCAGCAGCGAGAGAGTCAACTTTGTTCTTGGTCTTACCTGCACAAGCGTAGATAGCCGAAAGTCTTTCCTTGGTGTTGGTCTTCGGGTTGTAGAGGTCAATACCTTCGGTGATGGTACCGCTGAGAACCTTGAAGTAGCAAATTTCACCGATATGCTCTTCGGTAGAAGTCTTGAAAATATAAAGAACCGGCTTTGCGCTTGAGTCGCACTTGATTTCGCGGCCTTCGGTATCCTTAATATGCTCCATCTTGTCTGGTGAAGGAACTACATCGGCGATGAATTCCATAAGTCTCTTAACACCAAGGTCGGTACGAGCGTTCACGCAGAAAATTGGGAAAATACCTCTAGCTGGCAAACCTTTTACGATACCTCTCATCATTTCTTCTTCGGTAAGAGTGTCGTTCGAGAAGAAGATGTCCATGAGTTCTTCGTCAGCTTCAGCAGCGATTTCTATGATTTGACTCTTGTATTCCTGTGCCTTATCTTCGTATTCAGCAGGTATGTCCTTAACTTCGATATTGTTGCCATTCTGAACATACATCTTGTGGCTGATAACATCGATGAATGAGGTGCAGCCAACTCCAGGATTTACTGGGAACTGAGCAACAACTGCATTCTGACCAAAAGCTTCGCGGATAGTTTCGATTGTGTGATCGAAGTTTGTCTTTTCGTGGTCGAGCTGGTTGAGGGCGATAATCATCGGCTTGCCTGCCTGTTCGAGGTAACGACCGTGAATTTCGGTTCCAACTTCAACGCCGTTCTGAGCGTTAACGACCATAAGTGCTATATCTGTAGCGAACAAAGAAGAAACAACGCCACCGATGAAATCGTCCATACCCGGGCAATCGAGGATGTTGAACTTGGTGTTGCCGAGTTCCGAGTACATTACGGTTGAATAAAGCGAATTACCGTTTTCCTGCTCGATTAGTCTGTAATCGGATACGGTGTTCTTGCTGGCGATGTCGCCCTTACGGGTAATGACCCCGCCAATTTGCAGCATACTTTCAGCCAAAGTCGTCTTTCCTGCACCAGAATTACCGACCAGCGAAATGTTTCTAATTTGTTGGGTTTGATAATTTTTCATACAATTTCTTTACTTTTTATTAATGAATATATTTTCTAAAATTTTGGTGCGCAAAGTTAATCACAAATAATTGATAATGCAAGGGAAAAAATTATTGAATGTACATATACAATATTTTGCGTCCTTGTCACATTTACATGTAGAAGTAGTCGTTGCGCTGTTCTGCCACTTGTGGCACTAAAAGAAGGAGTCGCTACGCGAGAAATATTACAAATTGATACAAATATTACAAATCTGTTTGTTTGATTTGAAATATATTTGTCATATTTCTGCCCTTTAGGGCACTAAAAAACAAAAAATAGCGGCACAAGATTGTACCGCTATTATTAATTGTCAATTATCAATTATTAATTCTTTACCACATTCTTGTTTATTACAAAATCATTTGTGCTAACCCTAATGTTGTAGGCTGCAGGCGGCAGATTGCTGAGGTTCAAAATAGTCTCGAAGCTGTTCTGCGGAGCCTCAGCCTTCTGTACATATATCAACTTGCCAAGCATATCGTAAACCTCTATGCGTGCTGGACGATTGTCAAAATTATTGAGGACAACTGTCAATTCGCCATTGAACGGGTTCGGGAATGCCTGAACATCTGGTTCGCCAACCTCAGTATCGATACATGTAGCAACGACGATGTCCGATACGGTGCGTGTACCATCGTAGTCGACCTGAACAAGACGGTAGTAGTTGTCGCCACCGTGGATGCCATAGTCGGTGTAAGAGTAGTCGAGCGGTTCAATCGAATTGCCAGCACCTGCCACGCGAGCAATTTCCGTGAAGTTGATTGCATCGTCGGAACGCTCAAGCGAGAAGTAGTCGTTGTTCTTCTCGGTAGCGGTTGTCCACTCTACGAGAGCCGAACGACCATCGCAGGTTGCGGTGAAGGAAACGAGTTCAATTGGAAGAAGAGTTTCACGATTCTTTGAACCCATTGACAGCCATTGTGGTTCACTTGCACGCGTAGAAACTGCTGGTATTGTAACTCCACTTATCGTTATAGTCTTCGGGTCCGAAACTACAGCGTGGTCGCTTACCTTCTTCCAGCAACCGCCCTGCCACATTGCACCGAAAATATCTTCGCCGTCGTATGATATTGCATCTGGACTGAAATGTGCATTCCTATTATTTGCCGAAACGGTAAGGTCAGCGGTCAAAGCTGAATTAGTGCTTACATTCCAGAACTCGAAATTGCTTATATGGTCGAAAAGCGGGTCGTTGCCTTCGCAGTTGTTGTTCTGATTCCACCAGCGTGGCATTTCTGAGTCGCTGAAACCGCCGCCATTTGACTTTTGGTTGAAGACAACGTATGTCTCGCTGTTGGCCGGAAGTGAAGCTACTTTTATGCTACCGAGTACCTTTGGCTGTCCATCGCCTGCACTACCTGTCGGGAATGTGAAATTCGTTTCGGCAGATTCACCGGTCAGTTTTGTAACCTTGCCAGCAACAAAACTTGCCGAATCAGTAACATTTGCTGCAGTTGCTCCTGCGCTGAAAGTCATTTCGCCCATTACAATACCCTTGTTAAATATTGCTGTACCATTGACTGTTATTCCGTTAGGAGCCTTTATTGTATCCAATGCAGTCTGAGCAAAGGTTACATTGCCGAAAGTCATCGCACTGCTCAAGGTCTGTGTTGCAGAACCCTTGAAAACTATGGTACTGCTGTTGTTTGCTGTAAATGTTCCGTTGTTGGTTATGCTTCCAGCAATGTTGAGGGTCTTGCTTGCTGGTATGGTAAGGCTTGCACCCGAAGCGATAGTAATGTTGTTGGCATTTGCCTCGCCAGTCTGCGATGGCCAGTTGGATGTAGCCAAGCAAAGTCCCGTACCTATATATATGTTCTTTGCAGTTGTAGGAAGCTCTGTCGCAACCGAATAGCCACTGTTGTAAACATACCAGTTGGATGCTGTATTCCAGTCGGCACTTACACCACGCCAGATGTAGTCGTACGAAGATGCGTCAATGTTTGGAGTGTTGACGGTGATGTCCTTCGATGCCGTGTTGGAGCATCCGTTGCTTCCTGTAGCGGTGACGCTGTATGTTCCGCCCGTTGTGATGGAGGCTACGGTGTAGATGTGCTTGTTGGAGCCTGTAC
>Ga0310786_10000233_pt1 | contig 93472 bp, 67 predicted proteins | sample AusTroGonzalo_MG_FD_203881 | JGI IMG/M metagenome (GOLD analysis project Ga0310786, IMG submission 203881) | Bovine rumen microbial communities from tropical cattle in Woodstock, Queensland, Australia - Gonzalo_03 (v2) (version 2) | ecosystem: Host-associated > Mammals > Digestive system >... | reverse complement strand
CCGCCTTTTCCTTGTTGGCCTTGTCCCAGGCGAGGATGCTCTTGAGAGCGAGGATGCAGGGGCTCTTCGCCACGATGAGCGTGAGCTCGTCCTTCTCGAGGGCTTCCTTCACGAGACGCTTGAATTCCTCGGGTTCCTTGACCTGGTTGACTTCGTAGACGTTGTCGAAACCGGCAGTCTTCGCAATAGCACCGTAGTCGAGCTTGTAGGCCGGGCTATGGTCGAGGTGACGGCCCGTACCCGGGTGTTCCTGCTGGCCCGTCATGGCGGTGATGCTGTTGTCGAGGATAATGACCACGTGGCCGGTGTCGGGGCGGTTGTAGCCCGCTTCCACGAGGCCGGTGATGCCGCTGTGCACGAAGGTGGAGTCGCCAATCACGGAGACAACCTTCTTGGCCTGTTCGCGCGGGAGCACGTTGCGCAGCCCGATGCCCATGCCGATAGCGGCACCCATGTCAATCATGTAGTCCATGGCGCTGATGGGCGGGAGGGCGGCGAGCGTGTAGCAGCCGATGTCGCCAGAGACGATGCAGTCGAGTTCCTTGAGCACGGCAAAGGAGCTGCGGTGCGGGCAGCCCGGGCAAAGCATAGGCGGCTTGCCCTTGACCGGAACCGGATCCGGATTCCTGTCGCCGGCGATAATGCGGCGCACGCGGTTCACGTCGAGTTCGCCAAAGCGGAAAATCGGGTCGAACTTGCTTTCGCACTGGATGCCTGCGGCCTTGATGTTCTCGGCGAGCCACGGGTCGTTTTCTTCGATGACCAGGAGGCGCTTGCCTTCGAACTTCTTCGCGAAATCCTTGATGAGCTGCATCGGCAGCGGGTAGGTCATGCCGAGCTTGAGGATGCTCGCTTCGGGAGCGGCTTCACGCACATGGTGGTAGCTGATGCCGCTCGTGATGATACCCATGTCGGCGCTGCGCATTTCCACCTTGTTCGGGCCTTCGGCGACGTTCCAGGCTTCCATCTCGTCCATCTTGGCGCGGAGCTTGCGGCCAGCCGGCTTACTGAAGCCCGGCACCATCACGTGCTGGGCGATATTGCGTTCGAAGTTCGGCACCATGGCCGGGAGCTCTTCCTTCGGGACAACGATGGACTTGGAGTGGTCCACGCGGGTCGTCATGCGCAGTATTACGGGAATCTTGAACTTTTCGCTCGTCTGCATGGCGATGCGGAAGAAGTCGTAGGCTTCCTGGGAGTTGGACGGTTCGAACATCGGGCACACAGATGCCTTCGCATGGTTGCGGGTATCCTGTTCGTTCTGGGAACTGCCCTGACCCGGGTCGTCGGCGACGATCCAGACCATGCCGCCATCCACGCCCGTGTAGGTCGCGGTGTAGAGCACGTCGCTTGCAACGTTGAGGCCGACCATCTTCATGGTGACCACGCTACGGGCATGGCCAAAAGCGGCACCTAGGGCCACTTCGGCGGCAACCTTCTCGTTCGGGGCCCACTGGGCATAACCGCCGAGTTCGGAATAGTCTTCGAGGATTTCGGTGGAGGGGGTACCCGGGTAACCCGCGGCAAACTGCACGTTGCAGTGACGCATGGAAAGCGAGATGGCCTCGTTTCCCGAAATCAGCATCTTCTTCGCATTCGGATCAAAAGCTGGCATAGCGTTCCTTTTTCTTGTTTCAAATGGTTCTTAAGGCAAGCGCCTTAAACGTATGCAAATATAGAAAAGAGACGCTTCTGTTTACCGCATCAGTCCTCGATACAGCGCACGGAATATGCCCTTTTGGACTTAACTGTTGTCGTCAGTTTCAAATGATGACTTTCGATATACCAGGCATTGGCTGAATAGATTCCATCTTCTTCCGCAGTCCACCACAAAGAATAGCTCTTTTCCCCAGAGAAAGATGTACCACTCTTTTGTCCGGCGGGAAGTGCAGAAAAACTATAGGCGTCGGTGCCGTCTTTGTCATTACTGTAACTATCCTTCCATGACGTGTCCTTAGTTGCGGCAAGGTCGTGCCCTAAAGCAAAATCAAATGTCCTCCATTCTTCTATAGAGGGAAGATGCCACCCTTCGGGGCAAATACCCCGCACCTTCTTGCTTCCGTCCGCCTCGCATACGACCCCATTGCCACAACCCTTGCCTTCGTCGCCAAACAAAGCGGCAGAATCCATCGCTGCAGCCCACATGTACAGGCGTCCGTATTTTTCACAATAATCCGCATCGTTCTCATAGCAAAAACTCAGGCTATCGGCATCTGCCCCATAAGCGTAGTTCAAGTTTTTTGCCATCCAGTTCAGCGTCCCGATTTTTACGGTAGGGTACACCTGCCCGTCTCGCGAGTCCGTCATGGAATCCTTCACGACCGTCGATGCATCCACAGGTTCAATCGTATCCGCGACAACGGGGTCCATCAGGCACCGCAGCGTAAAGAATTGTTCTGCGTCATAAGAGTTCATGCCCTTGCTGATGAGCGCCTTTCCGACATTCCCATCTTGAATTGACCATGCATAACCATAATCATACGCAAGCCAGGAATATACGGTGTAGTCGTCCTCTATAATGGGTTTTCGGGGCTTTGTAATTCTCCCCGAGGTGTGCAAAGTAAATCCGAAATCGTCGGTGGCATTCAGAGTTTCCTTGGACAACAGTCTCCCCGCTTCTTGCCCGACAAAGTCGGCCAAGCGGCCAAACTCGCCTATTGTGGGAACATGCCACCCCTTGGGGCATGTCCCGCGTACAAATCCTGTGGGGAATCTGGTGTCGTAATCAAAGTAGTCGTAACCGGATTTTGCTTTGCCGAATACGGAATACCAGTCCATGGTTGCCCGCATGGTATAGTAGCGCCCGTACCTAGCACAAGAATCGGGGATGTTGCACGGGCAGATGCTTGTCGAATCCATGCTGGCGGTGGGCCTGAGGTAGGCATAGTTGAGGTTTTCAGCCATCCAAACCTGGCGCCCCATGGTTACGGTCCTGTAGACTTGACCGTCACGGAGGTCTGTCAGGGTATGCGCTACGGAATCGTAAACGGAACCCGCGTCCACGTTTTCCGGGATCCAGTTCGTATCTCTCGGTGTGGAACTGACAGTGCCTGCAACAAATTCGGGGCATTGCCCGCTGCTGCTGGACTTGACAGAGCTACTTGATTGGGCGGAACTGCTCGACTTGGCAGAACTGCTGGACTTGTCTTCTCGGGAACTCGAAGAACTTTTGGACTTGTCTACGCTGGAAGAGGATTCCTCTTCGTCATCCTGGGGCCTTTGGGCGAAATCACTGCCGTCATCGCCGCAGGCGTAAAGCGATAGCGCAATTGCACCTAACAGCATCATTTTTTTGAGCATGCTTCCTCCTATCAAGGTTATTGAAAATAATATATATAATTTTTTATTATATACACAATTTTCCCCGACAGATTACTTTATTGGCCGATTGACGGCGTTCATCTTGCCCCACAGAAACTTATATTACAAGAACAAAGAAGCGAGAATTTATTATGAAACTGCTTATTACGAAATCGTTTGTTGCGTTTGTCCTTTTTATAGCCGTGTTCAACCTCACCGGCTGTGCATCCGTCGTACTTTCGACTTTCAAAATGCAGCGGGTCACCATCGTGGCCGATGATGATGACACTTACGATTTCTATGTGAACGGCAAGCTTGAATGCGAAAACACGAACGAGTGCGACTTCTACCGCAGCACGTATTCGCGTTGCAAGATGACCATCGAAGCGGCACGGGACAATGTCATCCTGGGTACGGAGAAATACGGCTATTGGGATGAACCAAACTTCATCGACCTGATGTTCCGGGACGACGATGACGACGAAAAAGAGAAGAAATGTCCTGAGGGTATCTTCCGTGGAGCACAGGCGGTCGTGACAATCGACCAAGACGCCAAGAAACGCGTAAGCGCTGCTAGGGAGAAGGCATGGCTTGAAAAAACCAATGCCAACTGGGAAGTATCTCCACTCAGTTCAAGTCCCGCGCAATAGGCGCGGCAGGCATTACTTGCCGGCCTTCACCTGCTCGAGTTCTTCCTCGAGCTTTTTCGTCTGGGCGTTGTTCGCGTCGATGATGTTCTTCAAGTTCTCGATTTCGGTTTCCTTGTCCGAAAGCTTGTCCTCGAGATCCTTCACCTTCGCCTCGGACTCGTGCTTTTCGTCGTTGCTCTTGCTCAGCTGGGCAAGCAGGCTGTCGGTGGAGCTGCGGAGCTTTTCGGCGGTTTCCTCGGCATCCTTCACGGCGGAATTGTCGGAATCGTCACCACCGCAGCAAGAGCAGAACTTGCCAGGGAACTTCTTGTTGAGTGCAAATGCTGCTGCCACACCGAGGGCAAGGCCCGTAAGGAAACTGCTAGTCTTCATAAAAACTCCTTGGATCTGTTTATGCTTGAAATCTATAAAAATTTCAAAAAAGTCAACCACCCAAAACGAAAATTTTCCCGTATAACACAAAAATCCCCCGGATTTCTCCGGGGGACCTTTGCAGCGGGAAGAGCGAGATTCGAACTCGCGATAGGATTAAGTCCTATACGTCCTTAGCAGGGACGCGCCTTCGGCCAACTCGGCCATCTTCCCATCTTGGGGACACTAATTTTACTTAATTTCGAGCAGATTTTCAAGGGGTAGTGCACAAAAAATGCTAAATTCCCCATTATAATAGGCGCTGCGCTACCACGCAGGGTCTTTTTGGCGATTTTATGGCGAAAAGAAAAAGGAAAACTAGGAAATCGGGTTCCATGATAGGAAAGCTGTTCAAGATTACCGCTGCATTCGCGCTGGTCGGGCTCATTTGCTGCATTCCGGCGTACATTTTCGTTTTCAGGATTCTCCCCGAGAGGGACCCCGACAACCAGTTCAACCGTGATTCCATACTGCAGGTGCTTTCGGGCGAGACCCGCGTGTACTACAACGACGGCGAGAACCTGCTCGGAGCCTTCTTCGACGCGAACCACCGCATTTACGTGCCCTACGGCGACATTCCCAAGGATATCGTGAACGCGCTTATCGCCGCCGAAGATGCCGGCTACTGGAACCACAACGGGTTCAGCCTGCAGGGCTTTGTCCGTGCGATGGTGGCAAACATCAAGAGCGGCCACATGCGCCAAGGCGGCTCCACCCTCACGCAGCAGACGGCAAAGAACGTGCTCGGGCGCGAGGAAAGGAGCATCAAGGCCAAGTGGAAGGAACTCATCAACGCGCTCAGGCTCGAGACGCACTTCAGCAAGGAAGACATCCTCGAATTCTACCTGAACCAGTTCCACGTGTCGGGTACAGGCAAGGGCGTGGCCATCGCGGCACAGTACTTCTTCGACAAGGAACTCAAGGACCTCTCGCTTGCGGAATGCGCGTTTATCGCGGGCTCCGTGAAGGGCCCGTTCAACTACGACCCGTTTATCCAGCGCACCGAGGAACGCCGCGAGAAGGCCATCAAGCGTGGCGAAGACCGCCTGCGCTACGTGCTAGGCCGCATGGTCGAAGAGAAGTACATCGACAAGGAACAGATGGACGAGGCGCTCGCACAGCCGCTGCGCTTTAAGCACGGGAACTTCCGCTTCAGCGTCTCCACCACCCTCGAACGCATCGACGAAAAGCTCTCGAGCGAATTCTACCAGAAGCTCTTCGAAGAAAAGGGTATCGGCGACTGGCGCAAGGCACAGCTCGAAATAGTATCCACCCTCGACGCGAAGAGCCAGGACGCCGCGAAGCGCGCACTCCAGACCAACATCAGCAACCTGCAGATGCAGCTGGGCGGGTTCATGCTCCCCAAGGCGCAATACGCGAACAAGGCCGTGAGCGCACGCAAGGGCGACTACCTGTACGGCGCCGTCGACACGGTGCTGTACGACGACAAGGGCGGCATAAAGGCACTGCGTTTAAGTTTCGGCCAGCTCAAGGGCGAAGTAGGCGCAGACGCCATCAAGGAATTCGGGAAGCAGGTCGGCAAGGACCCGGCCGCAGTGCTCGGGAACCAGACCAAGAAGGGCGCAATCCTGCTCGTGAGCATTGTCGACGAGACGAAGGTAAACGGGTTCTTCCCCTGCAAGATCGAAACGGAACCCGTATTGCAAGGCGGCCTTATCGCCATCAAGAACGGCAAGGTGCTCGCAAGCCAGGGCGGTTTCCACAACACGGACTTCGACCGCAGTTTCAAGGCGCTCCGCCAGCTCGGCAGTAGCTGGAAACCAATACTCTACGCGCTCGCGCTCAAGCACAACTGGAACTACCTGAGCATGCTCGAGAACGACTACAACGTGTTCCAGTACGTGAACCAGTTCTACTACCCGCGTCCCGACCACAAGAACAAGGGCGACATCGTGACTATCGCGTGGTCCGCCACCCGTTCCGAGAACATCGCAAGCATCTGGCTTTTGGACCACCTGCTCGACAAGCTCTCGCAAGACGAGTTCAACTCGGTGACACAGGAAAACGGCTACGCACGCCTTTCCGACGAAGACACCAAGGCTTACTTCGCAAGGCTCCGCGACAAGTTCGGTCTCACCCTCAAGGAAGACGTGAAGCGCGAAATAGAATTTACCCGCGCACAGTACGCGCTCGCCGCACAGTACGAATCCGAAGAAAAGTTCGACCGCGCCCTCGACGTGCTCGACCTGCGCTACGGCACCTACAACGACGTGGCCCTCAAGCAGGCCAAGAAAGACGACAAGATCAAGGCTTTCATCGCGCACAACTTCAAGGACTACTCCGAGATACTCCGCAAGCGCGAGGCGCAGGAACTCGACCCGGACCTCTCCGAAACGCTCCAGCCGCTCGATTCCATAAAGCTGTTCAGGAACTTCACCCTGGGCGACCTGAAGCGCATCACGGTGAACATGCAGCCCGTGAACTCCGAGGTGGATTACCTCGACGAAGCCCACCTGCGCTACTGGCCGGATTTCCGCCGCTCGCTCTCGATGGCGGAATACGCGCGCTTCGCAAAGGAAATCGGCATCAACCAGAAACTGCAGAAAGTGTTCAGCATGCCGCTCGGCGTGAACGAGATTACGCTTGCCGAAATAAGCACCGCGTACCAGTCCATACTCACGGGCAAGGTGTTCAAGTGCAAGGACGGCGACTGGAACGAACCGTGCTTCATCAAGGAAATCAAGAAAGACGGACAGACCATTTTCAGGAACGGCGTGGAATCGAAGGTCATCCTCGATTCGCTCGTGACATCGCAGATGGGCGCCATGCTGCGCTCCGTGTTCACGAACGGAACCGCGCGTAGCCAGGTCGGCGCCCTCACGGTATCAAGTCCCGACGGCACCACAAGCCTGCGCTACCCCGCCCTCGGCAAGACGGGTACCACGAACGACTACAGGAACGTGGCGTTCATGGGCGCCCTCCCGGTATACGTCACAGAAAAAGAAGGCGTGGCGCTCGATTCCGTGGTGGCTATCGGAAGCTACGTGGGCTTCGACAACAACAAGCCGCTCAAGTCGGGCAAGACCCGCATCGCCGGCGCCTCGGGCGGCCTGCCGCAATGGGCCGCCTTCGCGAAGGAAGAAATCGAAATCCTCGGGACTCCGAACCTGATTGACTTCTTCGACATCTCCATGCTTGCAACAGGCGAAGTACCGCTCCACCTCGCAAACGAACGCGGGCAGATTTCCGTGGATCCCGTGACCGGGTTCTACATCGCCGACGCATCGCAGGGAAGGCCGCTCCCCTACATAGAGGTACCGGGCTACATACCGCCGCAAATCCAGGAGAAGGCGGCAGAGACCATCGCTACCACCGGGATTATGACAAGCATGCCGATGCCCGACATGATGCATGGCACCCTGGACAATAGCGGGGCAAGTGCCGCACCTGCAGAAGCAGGGCCGGACGCAGGCGCCGTGCAGAACGCGCAGAACGAAACTGCGACCGCCCCGGTCCAGAACGTGCCCGCCGCAGAACAGGCAAGCGTACCGCAGGCAACAGCTCCGGCGGCAAACGCTGTTCCGGCTGAAAACGTGCCCACGGCAAACAGCGCTGCAGTAAACAACGCCCCGGTAAACGGCGCCACAACAAATAGCGCGCCCGCCGAAGCGCCCGCAGCCGCACCGGTGAACAACGCGGCCGCTCCGGCAGAACCGAAGGCAGCGGCAATGCCCAAGGACGACGACTGGGATCTGCCCGCCGGCATGGACGGCAACGCATTCGTGCCCATAGAAGCGGAATAAAAAATGTGAAATGAGGAGTGCGAAATGAGCACGAAATTTTTCAGCAAGACCTTCCTGATGGCGGCGGCGACATTCATGCTTGCCGCCTGTGCGGGGAACACGCCCTGCCCCGCGACCGACACGGTGCCGCAGGCAAATGCGGGCGAAGTTTCCGCCGACACGCAGGCCACACCGCAGGGCAACACGCCCGCAGGCGAAAAGAGCGCCGCCTCGGTCGCCAAGCCGACCAGCGAATCGCCCTCCGAGCAATCGCCCGTATTCGTGTCGAACACGCTGGATAGCTACAGGCTCGCCTCGCCGGATTCCATACCGGCAACTACTCCTCACAAGGGAAGTAGTGCAGACAACATTGTCCGCAACTCGCCCATTCCCGAAACGAGCGGTGCACCTGACCCCTATACCGCATTCCCCGCGCTGGTCACCCGTGTATTCGCGTATGCCGATTCACTCTACGCGCAGGGCCTGACCGATTCCGCAAGCACCTACCTGCAGCGCTTCCGCATTATCAAGCCGCTTTGGACCACATGGGAAACGCAGGCAGATTCCATGCTGAATGAATTCGGCAAGACGCGCGCCGAAAAGGCGAAGGCGTTCGAACCCTACGTGCTTACCATCCAGAACATGAACCGCGTGCAGGCCGCCTACAGCATGGTGAAAGAGACTGCAGACAGCCTCATCACGCTCGCACCGGGCGATTCGCTCGTGAACTGGGCTAAAAACCAGATGCAGATTGCGTACAAGAACACGCTCGCCAAGGCGAAGAAGGAATACGCAAACATCAAGTCGCTCGCCGATGACCACGCCCAGTTCAAGGAGGCGGCGCAGAAGGCTAACGAACTGCAGATGCGTTACCGCGACTTTGAAAAGGAACTTTCGATTCAGGCGCTTGTCGACTACATTGCAAGCCTCATCGCCACAAACGACGAAGAGGCAGTAAAGTACTGGGAATCACACGACCCCGCCGAGGCGCTCGCAAAGGCCGACGAACTCATCAAGGCCTCCAAATACGCCGAAGCAAAGGATATTCTGAATAAACTAAAATCCAGCAAGTTGCGCAAGGAAGCGAACGCGAAATACCAGGAACTCGCAAACACATTCTGCAACGCCCAGCGCAAAACAACCTCGCAGATTTTTGCGAAGGCGCAGAAGCAGAAGGATGCCGCAAAGAAAAAGAAACTGCTGCAAGACGCCATCGAGCCGCTTGACAAGTGCCTGACCGAATACCCCGAAAATAGCCAGAAGCAGAAGGTAATCGACAACAAGCAGTTCCTCGAGAAGGAACTGGCAAGATGATCAATGCGCCCTGGTGGGACTACGCGCAGTATCCCGCATTCTTTATCCTCGGGGCGGTCGTAAGCCTCATCAACAGCATCGCGGGCGGCGGCTCCACTTTGAGCCTCCCCATCATGATTTTCCTCGGCATGCCCGCGACTGTCGCGAACGGCACCAACCGCATAGGGCTCATCATCGGGAACTGTAGCAGTGCCTTCAACCTGATGAAGCACGGCTATCTCAACAAGAAAATTTTCCTGCAGTTGCTTATCCCCACCATTGTCGGAACATGCATCGGCATATGCTTCCTCGTCCATATCGGCGACCGCGCCTTCCAGGCAATTCTCGCCTGCGTCATCTGCCTCGTGGTAGTGATGAGCAACCTGCGCAAGGACATCCTCGGCAAGCCGCCTGCAACCCCGCCCGAAAAGCTCACGTGGAAAGGCGCCGTCGGGTTCGCTTTCATTTCCATCTATGGCTGCATAGTGCAGGTGGGTGTGGGGTTCGTGCAGATCTTTGCACTCACGCGCTACACCGGGCTCGAGCCCATCCGCGTAAACGCCCTCAAGAACGCGCTCACCAACGTGTTCCTGCTCGTGAGTACCACGGCGCTCGGCATCGCGGGTAAAATCGACTGGCCCATCGCCATCGTGATGGCCGCGGGCGCATGGCTCGGCGGTTACTGCGGGAGTTTTCTGCAGCGCAAGAAAGGCAACAAGTTCATACAGCACTTCGTGAGTGCATGCAGCATCGCGATGGCTATTTACCTGGTCGTGGACCTGGTTATTTCGTAGAACGCTTCTCACGCCGTTCGCGGGCGCGGCTCTCTTCCAGCGTCTCCCCGAGGCTAGAAAGCAGTGCCGACTCCAGTTCCGCGTCGCCACCCGCAAGCCTTTCTTTCTGTTCGCGGTCAAGCATCTTGATGCGCGCTTCCAGCCGTAATGCCTGTTCGTGCGAAGGCAGTTCAAACTTGCGCAAAATGCACTCGGGCGGGAACGCCTTCGTGAACTTCGCTCCCTTCCCGGATTTGTGCTGTTCAAAACGCGCCTCTACATCCACGGCGTAACCCGTGTATATGCGGTTACCCGCACAGCGCAACATGTAAACGAAATGTGCCACGGCTTACGGGGCGGGGTCTTCCTGTTTCGGCTTCGACACGATGTTCATGTAGATCGTGCCCAGTATTGCCGCGCAGAAGCTCCCGAGCAGAATACCGAGTTTTGCGGAATCCTGGCGGTCACCCACATCGAAGGCGAGGTTCGCGACAAACAGAGCCATCGTAAACCCGATACCCGCGAGCATGCCGCCACCCCACAGCACCTTCCAGCTATAGCTCGGCTTCACCGACACGCCCACCTTCACGGCAAGCAGGCTGAAAAGGAATATGCCGATAGGCTTACCCAGAATAAGTGCAAGTGCGACCGCGCCCATCACCGGGACTTCCACACCGCCGAGCTTGATTTCCACGCCCGCGTTGCTGAGCGCGAACAGCGGCATAATGAAGAAGTTCACCCACGGGACCAGCGGCTTGAAGAAACGTTCCTGCATCGAGATGCTTTCGCGCGCACCGCGCTTCAACAGCGTGAACACCTCGTACTGCTCGTTCCTGTCCTTCGCCTCGCCCGAGAGCGTACCGCCCACGCTACCCGCAAAGTGCGCGAGCTTGCCCTTCGCGAGCACGGGTTTTGCCGGCACGGAGAGCCCGAGCAGCACGCCCGCAATGGTCGGGTGCACGCCGCTCTTCACAAAGAACGCCCACACGGCAATGCCAATCACGCCGTGCAGCAGCAGGTTGCGCACGCCAATGCGGAAGAACACGTTGATAAGCACGAGCAGAGCGAATCCAGTGCCGAGCGCAATAAAGTTGATTCCGTCACCGCTCGGGTAACCAATCGCAATCACGAGAATGGCACCGATATCGTCTGCAATCGCCAATGTCAAGATCATCACGCGGAGCGCATGCGGCACCTTCTTGCCGAGAATGGCCATACAACCCACCACAAACGCGATATCGGTCGCCGTGGGCACGCCCCAACCATGTGCCGCGGTATTTTCGCCGTGCGGGCAGAGCAACAGGTAAATAAGCGCCGGGAAAAGCATACCGCCAGCTGCAGCAATTACCGGGAGGCTCGCCGCCTTCGGGTTCCTGAGTTCGCCGTAGGTCATCTCGCCCTTGACCTCAAGCCCGATATTGAAGAAGAACACCGTCATCATCGCATCGTTGATGAGCCAGTGCAGGTCGGCACTGCCCACCCAGCTGCCAATCGTGAGCGCGAAGGGCATGTGCCAAAAATGATGGTACGATTCCGGACTCAGGTTCGCCCACAGGAGGGCTGCAACCGTCATAATGATGAGCACTATGCCGCCCGTCGTCTCCACCTTCATCAGGCGTTCCACGGGCGTAATTATCTTGCGCACCGGGGTTTCCGGGAACAGGCTTTCAATCTTATCGCTGCTGGTAACTTTTGCCGACATACAAAACTAATATAGATTTTTTTATAAAAAAGTTCGTCATATCTATGTAAAATCGGGTTTCAGAGAATCGAGCGGTAGGCCTCGACCAGTTTATCGAGGGACACGGCGCAGTTCGCGGGCGACGTAGAGGGGAGTTTCACGGCGTCCAGCCCCACGTCGGCGGCACAGTACTTCTGGTATAGTTTGTGCGCAGTGGCGCCCGTACAGAATATGCGGGTCACCCTTGACTTCTTCACGAGGTCGCTTATCTTGTTAGGAACCACGTCCTCGATGCTCGTGTCGGAGGCGCCCACGATGGTACAACTTTCCAGCACGTCCCAAAGGGCAACATGGTGCTTCTTGAGCATGGCCTTCTTCTGCGGGATGGTCTCGGGAACATTTTCGCCCAGCACCTGCGCCATCACCTTCCAGAAGCGGTTCTGCGGATGCCCGTAGTAAAACCCCTGCTCGCGGGACTTGGGCGAGGGAATGGAGCCCAGCAAAAGCACACGCGAATTGCTGTCGAAGAACGCAGGGAATTCATGCGTCACGAGGGTACGGGAATTTTTCTTGGTGTTCCTGGCCATAACGAGTAATTGCAAATATAACATCAAGCGCGCACTGCATATGGCCGCAAATAACTATCTTTCCCGCCATGGATAGAGCACGCCGCCGCAAATTCGGCCAGAACTTTCTGGATGTCCCTACCGCGCAGATGATCGCGGGAGACTTACCTGCAGAAGCGGGCGAGCACGTCCTGGAAATCGGCCCCGGCCACGGCGCACTCACGGAACACCTGCTGAATCGCGCCGTGGAACTCACTGCCGTCGAGATCGACGAGCAGTGCGTGGAATTTTTGCAAGAAAAATTCCGGGGCCGCGAGAACTTCCATATAGTAAATTGTGACTTCCTCAAGTTCGACCTGCAGGCATTCCTCGATGCGCACGAAAAGCCGTGGGTAACAGGAAACCTCCCCTACAACGTGTCGACCGCGATTATTGCCGGGCTCATGCCGCGCCTCCACCTCACGAAAGGCTTCATGGGCATGGTCCAGCTGGAAGTCGCCGAACGCATTTGCGCCGCACCCTGCAGCAGCAATTACGGAAGCCTTTCCGTTCTCGTGTCCGCATTCGCCGACACGCAGATCCTCCGCAAGATCGGGCCCGAGCATTTTACGCCTCGCCCGAACGTAGACAGCGCCACGATGCTCCTCACGCCCAAGGAATGTCCGCTTATTGCTCCCGAGGGCTATTTCGACTTCGTGCGCGCCGCCTTCACGCAAAAGCGCAAGACACTCGCCAATTCTTTCGGGAAGGCGTACGACAAAAAGAAAATCCAGGAAGCTATCGAGCTCCTGGACTACCCCACTACGGTACGCGCCGAGGAACTTTCCCCCGCGCAGTTCCTGGAATTCTACAAGGTCATCGTCGGCCAAGCCTAAATTCCAGAAATCCCGTTTCCAAAATTACTTGCGGTTGGGCCTCTTGTAACCGAACGGTTTCAGCAGGTCGTCACGAACCTTGCGCACATAACCCTTCGTGTTCGATTCCTGGTCCCTCTCCACAGGGGGCATATCGCACTGAAGTTCCGAGCGGATGCTCACGTCGGTCTTGTAGAGGTACGCCCCGGTCGCATACTGGCGGCCGTTCGCGGTTCTCACATAACCGTCCTTGTCCGGTTTCTGTTCGAAGTACAGCGTCATCACGCCCGCATCGTTCGTGTACTCGGGTTTGTCCAGTTCCTGTTCAAACGAGAAGTAGTCTACAAAGTTTCCAAGCGTCGTGTACACCCAGATTTTCACCTTCATCGTCGTGTGGTACAGGCTCATCCTCGAAATGTCGCTGCCCATCTTGGACTGGAATTCTTCCGTGCAGTGTTCGCGCACGTATTCTTCTACAGTGTGCTTCTCTCCGTTTTCGGAATCGATCCCTTCGTAATTCACAAGACCATCCTTGCCCACGAGGTCATCGAGTGTTGCAAGGCCCATTGTGGGGCGATAGGTGTTCAGCTTGGTGTCAATGGCAAGCGTCGGTCCCAAATGCCCTTCAAGGCCCGGATACGGTTCGTCACCGCTGCCTTCTTCCGTCTCGAATTCCCCGCCGCGAAGCGTCTCGATTTCCTTGTCCGTCTTGGAATTGTATATAGTCACCGCGAAGGTCTGGCCTTCCTTCGGTTCGTTCGCAGCATAGTATTCCTCTGTCTTTTCACGAGTCACGATAGTCACCGGAGTCACCACAGAAATATCCAGGTCCTTCGAGTTCTTCATGATTACCATCACCGTATCGCTGGCAACGTTACCCGCCTTGTCGCGGTAGAAGCGCACAATCACGTTGCCGCCCTTCACGAGCCCCTGCTCCGTAAGCGTATCCATTACCACAGGGCCCTTGCCGTCGTTCCTGTCTACGGTCCATTCCACGTCCACGTAGTTCGTGTAGAAAATCTCGTTTTCTTTCGGCGAAAGGATTTCCACCTTCGGGGGAATGACATCCACAACAATATAGATGGACTGGCTGGAGATATTGCCGAAATCGTTCGCGTAGGTGTAGGTGATTTCGTAGCCCACGTTGCCGTCGCTGTCCTTGACAACCTTCCCGTCCGAATTTAGCGCATAACCCACGGTGACCACTTCGCCGTTCCTGTCGGTAAAGCGGTAACCCACCGTATAGATTGCACCGGATTTCGATTCCACGGGTTCGCCGGTGAAGGCATCCGCCACATATGAAATCTCGACTTCCTTGCCGTCAATCTTCGTCATGTACGACACCTTGATCTGGTCGCCCACCACATCGCCCTTAGCGTTTGTCGTGTAGGAAACCGTCACGGTATCGTTCCCGATAACTTCCTTGTAGCTCACGAGAACAAGGCTGTCGTTATAGGGAATATGCTTCACGTTGCCCGACGGCATGTCGTTCAGGGGGAGCTTTTCCGACATAATCTTCTCTACCGTCTTGAACGTAGACTGCGGAACGGTCATCGTGTCGAGCAACACCGCCGAAATGCTGATTTCGCGTTGCTTGTACGTGCACGTAGAATCCGTGTAGGTGGAATCGAGAACCGGTTCCTTCACCTTCACAAAGATATCGTTCTGTTTCTTGTTCACGTAGAACGAGGTATCGCCCTCAACGGGTTCTTCCGCGATGGTAAAGATGTTCGCATCGGGCAGGTTCTCGACCGCCGTGGAAACCTGCACCTCGGGAGTTTTCGTACAAACGAATATCGTCACATCCTTGACGGCGGGCGTATCCTTCGTCTTGTCGAAATACGTAAGCGTCACCACGTTGTAGCCCTCGTGCAAATCCTTGAGGGTCGTATCCGGCTGAGCAATGCTATCGCCCATCCACGAAAGCGTAAGCGTCTTGTCGTTTATCTTGATAGGCTCCTTCGGGTACGACTCGTTATAATCGCCGTTACCCGACTCCGCGTGGGTTACCGTAATCACGGAAGTCTCGACCACGTTCACGATATTGATCTTCACGTCGGCCACGCTCTTGTTGCCGTCGGTATCGGCAATCTGCACCTTCACCGTATAGTACTTCTGGCTATCGGGGAGAGCCTCGTAGTCAAACACCGCGCGCGTCGTTATGACACCCGTCGTAGCATCGATCTGGAAGAGGTCGGAGTCGCCGCCGACCAGGCTAAAGCTGTTCTCGCAGAACCCGGAGTTCGTGCCGTCCTGGTCATAGTAGAGCATCGTGCCGACGGTCGTTCCCACGGGCATGTTTTCCGAAACCTGCATCGTCGTATCCGTCACGGAAGGCGGATCGTTCTCGTCGACAATAAGGATTTCCACCGCGGTCGAATCGTAGTTCGTACCGTCCGTGCACTTCACAAAGAACACGTAAGAGGACTTCGTTTCAAAGTCAAGCGAATCGTTGAGGATAATGCTCGTGGTATCGAACTTGAAGGTGGTTCCCGTATCTCCCGACACAATGGAGCAGCTCACCACATTCGCAATTCTCAACTCGTCAAGAATTCCGACCAGCGTATCGACCGAGGCGTTTTCATTGACGGTGTACTGGAACCTCACGACATTGATGGTCATCGTCCTCACGGAATCGCAAATATCGGGAGCGTTGACGTTGGCCACCACAAAATCAAACGTGGTATAAGGCGAGCCGTACTCGTCCGTTGCCGGAGTGTAGTCCAGGCGACCGGGGAACTTGATGAAATCACCGACAGCCACAGCCGCACCGTTGTATTCGAGCTTGCCGGAAGCGGGGAGCGTCTTGATAATCACGCCGTACTTGTCAAGCACGGTCACGCCGTCGTTCTCGTAAGCCGGGAAGGCGGTTATCGGCAACGTCTCGTTCATCATCACGGTAACGGACGTATCTTTCGAAACAGGCCGCTTGTCGTTATCCACGATGGGGTAATTCATTGAGTAGCTGGAATCGGGATTGCGGTTGCCGTCCGGCGAAATTGCCGCGGAAATATTGAAAATCTTCACGACAACGTTTTCGTCGGCTTCCTCATACAGGTCATCCGCCGCATGGAAAATAATGGGTGTCTCCAGTTCCGTCGAGAACTGCGGGAATGCCGCATGGGCGGTGTCCCTGCCACAAAGCGGAATGCTGTTCAAGGTAGATGCCAAAACGTCGTTCACGTTGGCGTACTCGCAAGCCGGGTCGTCAATGTAACCATTGCAGGAACTTGCATCCTGCAGGGCGAAGCAGTAATCGAACGTCACGCGGGTCGGAGGCTCCTTCGAAAGCACTAGCTTCACGGTATCGCCGCGCACCTCGTTGTCTTCGTAGGCCATGGAACCCACCGCCATGTTAATCACCGGAGGGCTAAACGGCACGTAGCGGAAATCGCCTGCACGGAAATGCGCGTCAATGCTAATCTTTTTCGCCAGCAACTGTCCGGCAAAATGGTAATGCTGCATGAACTGGATGGTACCGCCCGAGATGTACGTTCCCTGATACACGCATTCCTGCGCTGGGAAGCTGATCGCGTTCGAAGTATAAATCAGAAGGTTTCCCGCGTAGTTGGAGTTGGAAACCGTCTTGCCGCCCTGCTCCAGCATCACGATATTGTGCATCGCTCCCATAATCAGCAGGGACCCCTTGATAAAAATGCGGACATAGCGGTTGTAGGGATTATTAATATAGAGGGTGTCGCATCCGTCCTGTATGTCCAGATTACCCTTTACAAGAATATCGTAGAAGTCGTTCGCGTCGTTCGGTATGTCGATAATGGAAACATCGCGGCCGGCCTCGTTCGTAGTATTGTCAAAGACCCAGTCGCCTTCGATAATCTTGTCGAAACCGCCATAACTCCAATCCACCTGCGGTACATCGAGCGTGACGTCTATCGCCGGGATGTCGGACAGGTTACAGTCCTGGGTTGCACCGCCGCGGTCTGCCGCACGGTTAAAAGAGTTATAACCCTGGTCACTGCAGACATGCCCGCGCCAAATGACGTTGTTGTTGTTAAAGGCATTCCCACCTATAGTAATGCCTTCGCCAAAATGGCTCGGTCCGGTCAGGATTTCGTCGTCACCCGTATCGTTGGTGAACTTCCCTCCAAACGAAAGCGGCCCGCCAATAGTGTGCTTGTTGTTCCGCATGATGAAGCCACCCGTCGCACTACCGGAATGGCCCAGGGAATCCGTAATGGAAACATCCTGGTTATTGAAGACGACGCCCTCCCCATTAACGCCCGTCCCCCAGAGCTTGTACTTGATGAGTCTCTGCCATTCGTCGTTCTGTTCCTGGTCAGTCAATGCGTCTGGAGTGGCGCCGAAGTAGAACGGCGTAATTTCCGAGGCGAAAAGTTCCGCCACGCCTCCGAGACATAGGACCAGCGCCCCCAGTGCAAACGATAATTTACACTTTTTCATTTCTTTTCTCCTAAAAATATATAAGAGGCATCCCGTACACTATAAATATAGTTAATAAACGTTAACATTTTACGATGAGACGGCAGAAAAGGGTGGATATGTGATATATCCCACTATAAGACCCCTCAAAAAATGATTAAAGGCTACTTCGAAGCGTTCCGGAGCCGGAAAGCCACGCAGGCGATATCGACAACACGGGGCAGGCTCATCTCGCGGCTCATCCCCTGCGGCAAGTTGCGGAACCCCACGTTGCGGATTGTCTCGCAAAGGGCCTGCGACACGCCCGCGACGGATTTCCCGGCATCGGCATCGCCATTACTCGCGGCGTTCTGCAACAGGTTCAGCAAAATAAAGCCCGCACCCAGGCGCTGTTGCTTATCGACAAGCGTATTGAGGCGAGAGGTATCGGCCACAAGGAACCCGATTTGCAACAAACTATCGCCCTGGAGTTTCACCTTCACCTGGCGTTCCACGGCCGAAGCGGGCCGCACCGACTTTTGCAGGGGCTGCATGTAGGCCGCAAAGTCGCGCGGCTCGGGCATACCGGCTTGCGGCGCCGTGCCGTTCACGCAAGGTGCGGCCTTGGCGCACTCCGCCTTATAATTCGCCATGACTATTATGTTGTCTGCAATTTCGAGATAGTCGCCGCAGGCGCCCGCCACAAGAATGAAGTTCATGCCCGCAGAGGCGAGAGCGCGGATGCGGTCGGTCAGCGGGATAAGCGGCTCGCGCTCGTCGCCCAGCAACTTACGCACGCGCACGTCGCGGATAAGGAAGTTCACCGCCGAGGAATCCTCGTCTATAAGGAAGGTCCTCGCGCCAGCCTCCATCGCCTCGAGCAGGTTCGCCGCCTCGCTCGTGGAACCCGAGGCCGAAAGCGTATTGAAGTCCCTGGTGCTCACGCCGCCCGGCAGGTCGCGAACGAACATCGAGAGGTCGGTCCCGCGCACGCTACGCCCGTCCTCCACGCCCACACGGAGCGCCGACTCTTCCACCACAATCCCTTCGCGACCGTCGCCCGGCACGTGCGGGTAAACCGCCCGCGTGAGCGCCTGCAACAGGGTGGACTTCCCGTGGAACGCACCGCCGGTAATTACCGTAATGCCGCTCGGGATTCCCATGCCCCGAATTTCGCGCCCGCAGGCATTCAACGTCACCGCCATTTCAACCGGCGATTCAAAAGGCACCGCACCCTCGAGCGGCGATTCACTCAGGCCCGATGCCCGCGGGAGCACCGCCCCGTCGGGAACGAACGCGCACAGCCCGCGCTTCTCCAGTTCCGCAAGTATTTCCTTCCTTTCGGCAAGCACGCGGTAGTGTTCCTGCAATTGCGGTTCGTCTTCCCTGCTATAGTACAGCGCCGCCGATACCAGGTCGGGCAAGACCATCGTCAAAATTTCGGCAGCAAGTTCCGCTTGTATCTTGCGCCCCTCGCCGGGAAGCCGCACCTGCAGGCACGCGCGAATCTCGCCGTTGTCCACCCACAGGGAATTGCGCACCAGCATTTCGGGTCCCGCCGTGTCGAACGACACCGCGGCATCCTTCCCGGGGTAGCGCTCCTGCACCAGGCGTCCGAGCTTGCGGTACAAGAAATCGCTCAGCGCAAGCCTGCGCTCAAAACCCGAGCCCCACTCCGGCGCATAGCCGAGCGTCGAGAGCTTGGAGCGCAGCAATATGCGCGAGGCAGGCGCGAACGGGTCGCCCTGCACGTGCAAGAACTCCAGCATGAAGTCGCCAAAATCCCACTCGCGCGTGGCGAGGTTCTTGTAGGTTCCGTAAGGCTTTCCATCCAGCGAACGTATCTTTTGGTAGAGTGCTTTCATATAAATTTGGGCGTATAATGCTCTTTTAAAAAGAATTTACCTACAAAATATTATAAAATGCCTTCCACTTCAAGGAAATCTTTATATTTTAGGGTAAAACGCTAATAGGAGTAAGCAAATGAAAAAACTCTACATTCTCGCCCTCATGGTGGCATTCCTCGTCACCTCTGCAGTAGCCGACGACGATCCACCCCCGCGTGGCAAGCCGGCAACGGTCACCATCATCACTAACCCGCCCAACAGCGAAGTGTACCTGGACAAGGAACTGCTCGGCAAGAGCCCCATCGAGAACATGCAGATTACCTCCGGCCGCAAGACCCTCATCGTCATCGACCAGGGCTACGAACTGGTGAACCAGCGCGTGAACATCTGGCCGGGCAACGACAAGCGCAACGTGTTCGATTACGGTACCAAGATTCCGAAGGGCCACATCGAAGTGACTACCAAGCCGGGCAAGTGCATCATCTATGTCGACGGTGAAAACTCCGACAAGACCGACGGTGCAGCACTCACCATCCACAACCTGGATGCGGGCGACCACCTGGTACGTGCCGAATGCTCCAACCGCAAGTCCGCCGAAATGCTCGTGAACGTGAAGGGCGAAGAAACCGTCAAGATCGAGCTCGATGCAACCGCCGGCGGCAAGAAGAAAAAGAAGTAATCTTCAGCTGAATTTGCAAAGAAAGGCTTCCCGTTCGGGAGGCCTTTTTTCAATGCTGGTTTGTATTACTTTCCGCAGCTGGCCTTGACCTGCTGTTCCAGTTCCTTGAACTTGAGCTTGCCGATGGCCTTCGAGACCGCCTCGGCTTCGGTCTTGCCCACGCCCTTCGATGTCTTGGAGAAGCTCACCTTATCGCCCGAGACAGAGAGCGACACGTCGAAGGAGAGCAGCTGGTTCAGCGAATTCTTGGAAGTTGCGTTTACCTCGGCCTTGAGCAGCGGGTCCTTCGCATTCTTGCCTACGAATATGGCCTGCTTCGCCATCTGGTCGGCAAGCGCCTTGCAACCGTCGGCACTGCCCTTGCAATCGAGCCGCACGTTGCAGGCCTTCTGCTTTACCTCGTAGGGCATCACGAACCCCTTCTCGAGCCGGGCCGCCTTCAGCACTTCCTTCGGGAAGTCGGGTACGAACGATATGGTGAGCGTGCCCGAACCGAAGTTCACGTTCGGGATAGTGAACGTAGCAGTCCCGTTGTCCTGCGTGCGGCGGGAATCGAGCTTCTTGCCGTCCTGCACCGCCTTCAGGGGGAAATCCTTCACAGCCCCGTTCGCGTCCGAGACCGTCACCACGAGGTTCTCGATGATGTCGCTTTCCAGCACGGGCTTCGCGGGGTTTGTCTGCACGCTCAGGTTAGACATCCTCGACGCGATATCGGCGCGGAGCCCCGGGAGGTTGTGCTTCAGGTTGAACGATTCGTTGAGCGTAAACACCTGCGCAAGTTCGGCCTTCAACACGCTATACGGTTCAATCAATGCCTCTGCAGCGGTGAGCTTGCGGACAGCCTCGTCGTACAGCGAAGCCTCCAGTGCCGCACGGCCCTCCGTCTCGTACTGCGCAATCTTCTCCTTGGCTGTCGCCATCTGCAGGCGGATGTTGTTCGTCATCTCGTCCACGTCGAGCGTCGCGGTGGCACGGAACTTCTTGCCGTCTTTCGGGAGCGGCGTCACCTTGACCCACTTGAGGTCCACGTTGGTCTTCACGTTCTTCTTCGAAGTGTACGTCTCCGTAATCTTTTCCTTGCCACCCGCGGTAACGTCTTCCTTGCGGAGCCTGTCATCGGCAACCACGGTCGACGAAATCTGCTTCGCCACTCCCGCGATAGCGGTATTGTTCGCCTGCTCCTGCGAAACTTCCGAAGACGCCGTATAGGTAATCACCTTCCCTGCAAACGCTGCAACGGAAAGCGAGAAGAGCAGAATCGCAAATCTCTTGATGTTCATTCTACTTCAGCTCTATGAGAATAAGCTTCTTGGTGATGTTTATCTTTTTCACGGTCACGGCGCCCTTGAGCCCGCGACGGATGTAACTGTACACTTCCTGCGAATCGCCGAACTTGTCCATGTCGGCAAACACGGTCATGTCGATGGTCTTTGCCGTCATCACGTTCATGTTCACGCGCTTGAACGCCTTCTTCACGAGCATGTTCACATCGTCCTGGATGTCTTCCACGCGCTGCTCGTCAAAGTCGCCACGCAGGTTCATTATTACCTTGTACTGAACGCCGTTCTTGCGGTCCACATCCCAGTAGCCCTTGATTTTCTTCTCGAGCCCAGGCATGGCGCGGTTCGCCGCGTTGTAAACGGCTTCGGCAATGGCGGCCTTGGACTGCCCATTTGCCGCCGACTGGCTGGTCTGGCTTCCGAGGAGGCGCGCGGTGGCGGCCTCGTAGGCGCTCAGTTCAATGAGCACAATCCCGTTCTCGATAGATGCCGAGAACTTGATGTAGATATCTGCACTCAGGGCAAGGCTTGCGAGGTACGAGAGGTCCTCTTCCGCCTCGGCAATGTCCTGCTGCATCTGGATGACTTCGCCAAGGGTCTCCTCGCCCGCAAGCGACTTCACCTCGTACTGGCGCTGGGTCAGATAGCCGTTGATGGCCTCGACGGCCATGCGGTTGTTGGGGTTGTTCTGGAACGCCTGCAGGTCGCTCATGCCCTTCGCCTTCTGGGCGGGCACTACGACGATTGTTGGCATGGGCTGGTTGCCGTCGTACGCGGGCGCTGCCTGCCTCGGCGCATTGCGCTGCGGCGGGGCCTGCTTTGCAGGGGCGTCGTAGGCCCCGGACTTTTTCGCGGGCCTTGCCTCGTCGGCATCAAGTTCGTCGAACGCCTTGGAAGAGCGACGGCGGGTATCGGCATCGCTTGCCGCAAAGGAGAGGCTCGCCATGAGACCCACAAGCGCGATCAATGTTATCAGTTTACGCATATTTTCCCCTTGGAAAAAAACTGCACAGGTGCCTGTATACACCCTTAAATAACTTACATAATATATACTTTTTTTGCCCTATTTTTCATAAATGTTTACAAACGATTGGATAAATCATCCATTTTCGCGGATAAAATGCCCCAAAATATCACAAAAATTCGTTTTTCGCCACTTTTTCGCGCAGGGGCGCCCCCCATTTTCGAAAATTTTATCTAGTTTCAAGTCTAGAAGTTTTCCTAGGAGCATTTTATGAACGCTAAAATCCTACTTGCAGCAGGCGCACTGCTCGCCTCCCAGTCTTTTGCCATCATCGGCATAGGCGCACACTACGCCCCGGGTTTCGGGACCAAGATGAACGGCTACGTCGAAGCCCCCGACAGGTTCACCAACAGCGTCCCCGTGACCGACGCGGGCGAGGTTCGTCTGTGGCACGGCGGATTCGACGAGATGATGCAGGGCTTCGGCTTCAAGGTGTGGGTGGACATCCTCCCCATCATCGACATCGAGGCGACTTTCAACATCCAGTTCGGGTCTTACGACGCATCGCTCTTTGTGCTTGACCCCTCCGCCTCCCTCGCCGGCGGCGCAACCGACGTGAGCGCCTACAAGCAGATCGACCTCGAAATCGAACTCGGCGGCACCCCCTTCGGCAAGGCCAACCCGAAATTCGTGGCAATGAGCGGCGACCTCTCCATTACCTACCCGCTCACGTTCATTCCGGTGCTGCGCCCCTACATCGGCGGCGGCCTCACCTACTACATGAACTCGTTCATTTTGAACCAGCCCTTCACATCGAGGGTCGTGGGTGGCACCTACAACGTGGTGAAGGCTGAACTCGAAGCCGAAGCGGCCAACGCGGTCAACGGCCTCCTCGCCGACCCGACCCAGGCACTCGACCCCAGTTCCATCGCCCTCCCCGACGCCAACGCCATGTCGCAGAGGCTTAGCGAAGCCCTGGTCCAGAACATCCAGGATGCCGCCCTCGAGGAAGGCCTCAAGATGAGCATCGGCGGCCACGTGCTCGTGGGCGTGCGCGCCAAGCTTCCGATCATCCCGATCGCCGCATACGCGAACTTCAAGTACTACTTCGGCGGCGATTTCCCCGAAGAAGTCACTCCGGGCCGCATGACTGCCGAAGTCGGCGTCGGACTCGCTATTTAACTAATGTACCCCATAGGAGTTTAAGGGAACCAAAAATGGCTAACAATACTAGCAACACTAGCATTCTTATTGTCGAAGACGAAATTGCAATTGCCGAAAGCCTCGTAGACCTCTGCGAACTCAACGGCTACCACGTAAAGCATGTAGCCGATGGCGAAAGCGGCCTTGCCGAGGCCCTCACCAACCAGTACGGCCTCGTGCTGCTCGACGTGATGCTCCCGGGCATGAACGGTTTCGAAGTCTGCGACAAGATCCGTGAAAAGGACAGAAGCCTCCCTATCATCATCCTTTCTGCAAAGAACACCGACGAAGATATCATCAACGGCCTCAAGTTCGGTGCCGACGACTACATCCCGAAGCCCTTCTCCACCCCGATGCTGCTCGCACGCATCGAGGCGGTGCTGCGCCGCAGCCGCCAGTCCATGGAAAACGAAGGCAAGCTCGTGGCAGGCAACCTCCGCGTGAACTTCCGCGAATACGCGGGCACGCGCGGCAAGGAAGAACTCGCGTTCACCCGCAAGGAAATCGAGATTCTCGAATACCTGTGGAACAACCGCGACCATGCGGTTCCGCGCTCCGAACTGCTCCGCGAAGTGTGGGGCTACGAGAACGCCGAATCCGTGGATACCCGCACCGTGGACATCCACATCACCAAGTTGCGCAAAAAGATTGAGGACGACCCCTCTCATCCGAAGCTCTTGGTCACGTTCCGTGGCGAAGGCTACCAGATGCGTTCTACACCTGAATGCTCAAAAACCGCCTAAACAAACGCCTGATCGTCATCTACTCCGCCATCTTCGCCGTCATTGCACTGCCGGTGGCGGGGCTTCTGTTCAACTCGTATCAGCACCTGCAAGACGAGTCGAAAGCGGAATGGGCCATGCATGCGACCCAGGTGCTCAAGATGGCGAACAACCGCATCAAGGACGACCTCGCCATCGAGAACAAGCGTTCCTTCATGGAGTACCGGTTCATCAAGGTGGCAAAGACGATCTCGGCGGGTGAGCAGCCCACCTACTCCGACCTCGCGCTCAACTTCCCGGTAACATCGTGCAACAGGGATTCCAGCAAGATTGACTACTGCAGCCAGTATGCCGGACTCATCGGGCATTTCCAGATAGACCCCGACGGCGTGTTCAGCACCCCCTACCTGCCGGCGGGCGCGCTCGGGCAGGTGCAGCTCGAGAACAAGGAAGTCCGCGAGTCGTTCCAAAACCAGCTCAAGTTCATCGTGCGCGACATGGGCATCAAGAACAAGGGAATCGCCACGCAGGATTCCACGAAGAGTTCCAACGCGCTCGACCAGCTCGCGAACGAGGTCGACCTCTCCAAGAGCAAGGCGCAAAAGAAGCGTATGCGCGTGGAGCGCACCTCCGAGCAGGAGCAGTTCGCCTTCAACGTGGAATCGGCGAAGATGGACACCTCGGGCCTGTACAGGATATTCCCCTACGTGGGCACGATGGACATCGCCATCGAATCGTTCCAAGCGGAACTCAACAACAAGTACATCGTGTTCTACAGGAACGTACTGCGCGGCGAGGAAAACTTTGTGCAGGGGTTCGTGGTGGACCTGCGCGAATACCTGAAAAGCATCGTGGAACTCGAGGTAAGCGACTATTCCACAAGCGACAACCACCTCGCGCTGATTTTTACAGACAAACGAGACATTATCTCGTTCGGCATAGACCCGAGGGACGGCATCAAGGTGTTCGAGGAAAACCTGGCCGAACCCCTGAACTCGATTACCATGTCCATGTATGTCGACAAGTCGATGCAGGAATCCGGCAACAGCGGGCAAATAATCAGCAACGGGCAACTACTGTTCATTATCGGCGGAATCATGTTCCTGCTTCTGGGAGGCGGCCTTGTCTCTATCTACCGCCTTACGCAGAGCCAGCTCGATCTCGCCCAGAAAAGGCAGGACTTTATTTCGGCGGTGAGTCACGAACTCAAGACCCCGCTCACCACCATCAAGATGCGCGCCGAGATATTACAGACAAGTTATCAAAAAATGGACGATGCCAAGCGCAAGCGCAGTTTCGACCAGATTGCAAGCGAGAGCGACCGCCTCACGCGACTTATCCAGAACGTGCTCGACCTCTCGAAAATCGACGGCAACCGCTGGGTGGCAAACGTCAAGAAGGACTGGCCCAAGGCCGTGCTCAACGACTTCGTGACCATGTACACGAAAAACATCGAGGACCACGGATTTTCGCTCACCGTGTCGTGCGATTCCGATATCGACCGCGTGCAGCTGATGATGGACCGCGACGCCGTGATGCAGATCCTCACGAACCTCGTGGACAACTCGCTCAAGTTCTCGAAGAACGCCGACTACAAGATGATCATCATCGAGATGAAGATGGAAGGCGACCACGTGTACTTTGCCGTGCGCGACTACGGCCCGGGCATTCCGCCCTCCGAAATGAAGAAGGTGTTCCAGGAATTCTACCGCGTAGAAAACGAAATGACCCGCACCACGAAGGGCACCGGAATAGGGCTCTCGATGGTGAAGAAGCTCTGCGCCCTCACGAACATGAGGATCGAGGTAGAGAACGCGAACCCCGGTTTGCGCACCAAAATCCATTTCCCGCCCATGGTATAATTGGCGAGCCCCCCGCATTTTTAGTATTTTAGGGGAGCTATGACACAGGAAGACATTCTCGCAAACCCGAAAGATTACGACCTTTCCATCGAAACCGTCGGCAAAGGCACGCTCAAGTCCCCCATGAAGGGAATCCGGTTCGTCTCGGAAAGCGACCGCATTAGCCTCACCACCGACATCAAGCGGATTCATGAATTCATCGACAAGGGAATCGAAGTCCCCTCGCTCGAGGCGGCAGGCCCGCGCGAGATTATTTTCCACGACCCGGCATGGACACGCGCAGGCATTGTCACCTGCGGCGGGCTGTGCCCCGGCCTCAACAACGTGATCAAGGGACTTGTGCAGGTGCTGTGGTTCGACTACGGCGTCCGCAACATATTCGGTATTCCCTACGGCTACCGCGGGCTCAACCCCGCATACGGCTACTCGCCCATCACGCTCAATCCCGACGTGGTCGATTCCATCCAGGAAGACGGCGGCACCATACTCGGGAGTTCGCGCGGCATGCAAGACCCTGTCGTGATGGTGGATACCCTGATGCGCCTCAACATCAACGTGCTGTTCTGCATCGGCGGTGACGGCACACTCCGCGGGGCGCACGCGATTGCCGAAGAAGTGAAGAAGCGCAAGCAGCCCATCTCGATTATCGGCATCCCTAAAACAATAGACAACGACCTGAACCTCATCGACCGCACATTCGGTTTCGAGACCGCGGTACTCAGCGCTACCGATGTGATTACGAGCGCGCACAACGAGGCGAACGGAGCGTTCAACGGGCTTGGGCTCGTGAAGCTCATGGGCCGCGATTCCGGATTCATCGCCGCATACGCAGCGCTTGCCACAACCGTCGTGAACTTCTGCCTCGTGCCCGAAGTGCCCTTCACCCTCGAAGGACTCTTCAAGGCTCTCGAAAGCCGCTACGCTAGCGGCAAGACTCACGCCGTGATTGCAGTTGCCGAAGGCGCCGGCCAGGAACTGTTCAAGGAACAGGAAGAACGCCGCGACGCAAGCGGGAACATACTGAAGAACGACATCGGCGAGTTCCTTACGCGCAAGATCAAGGAACACTTCGACAAGGTCGGCAAGGAAGTGAACATCAAGTACTTCGACCCGAGCTACATGGTGCGGAGCATCCCCGCGAAGGGCACCGACGCCATCTTCTGCTTCCAGCTGGCAGAAAGCGCGGTACACGCAGGCATGGCCGGCAAGACCGACATGGTGGTGGGCAGCATGAACGAGCAGTTCAGCCACGTGCCCATAGAATATGCCGTGAACGAAAGGAAGAAAATCGACCCGAACGGAACGTTCTGGCACGCAGTGCTCGGTGCCACGCGCCAGCAGGACTATTTCTCCGGCAAGGGCAAGGGCAACAAGTAAACTTCAATTTTTGTATTATTACCTTACTATGCTCAAGAAAGAAGACAAGATTTTGATTCGCACCGCCATGATGGAATACCGGAACCTGCTGTTCAAGACATTCCACGGCACGGACGAAGAGAAAGACCGTATCGCTCACGTCAACAAGTTGCTGAAGAACTGGCAAACCTAAGAATGGGAATCGCATTCAAGACATTGCTTATCGTACTCATTTGTACGCTCGCGGTTTTCGCAAACGAAGACCTGCGCTTCGCGGATTCGTGCTATGCGGCACGAGCCGAGCGGGCAAAAGGCGACAAGGCAGATGCCCACAATGCGAAACTCATGATAGAAGCCTACCAGAAAGCGCTGGGCGACGCATCGGTACGCGAGGAAGCGACCGAGGGCTACGTGAAGAGCCTGTATTTCGCTTTCCGGTTCGTACCCTTCGACAAGAGCAAGCGTTCCCGCAAGCTGGACTCGCTCAAGAACATTTCCGAAGATGCGTTCGCGCAGTACCCTACAAACAAAGTAATATCGCACATCTACGCATCTGCAGTCTCGATGTGGGGCGCCGACAAGAACCCGCTACAGGCCATCAAGGACGGCGTGGCGAACAAGGTACGCGACGTGGCGACGGAAACCGAGGACTACCAGGTGCTCGGACGCGCGCACCAGTTGCTGCCCTACATTCCGCTTGTCCTCACCTGGCCCGACAAGGCGCTTGCCGACAAGTACCTTACCATGGCGCTGCAGCAAGACCCGAAAGACCTGTACAACTACTTCTTTTTAGCCGAACTGCGGTTCGAGCAGAAGCGATACGCCGATGCGCTCGACCTTATTGAACGCGGGCTTTCGCGCGGAATACGTACAAGTTATTTCATGGAAGACAAGCGTGGCCGCTGGCAGTTGAAAGAACTGAAGAAAAAGATTAACGCGAAACTCGACAAGAAATGACACGAAGTGTCATCCTGAGCGCAGCCCGTAAAGGCGAAGCCGAAGGATCTGTAACACGTTTTACTATGCAAAAAGCGCCGCGATTGCGGCGCCTTTTAATTTTCGACACCCGACGAACGAGCGGTCTTATCGTGAGCCGTAGGCAACTCGTATCAACGAGTCGTCGCAGGCGACCTTTGACCACTTAGCGCTTCAGCGCTTATGTGGGCATGGCGCCCTTGGGGGAGCGAGCGCTTGCCGGAGTAATTTAATCCCCGAATGAAGCGTGAGCGGTCTTATCGTGAGCCGTAGGCGACTCGTATCAACGAGTCGTCGCAGGCGAGAGCGAGCGCTTGCCGGAGTAATTTAATCCCCGAATGAAGCGTGAGCGGTCTTATCGTGAGCCGTAGGCGACTCGTATCAACGAGTCGTCGCAGGCGAGAGCGAGCGCTTGCCGGAGTAATTTAATCCCCGAATGAAGCGCGAGCGGTCTTAATTAGCTTGAACTGCGGTGAGGGCGATCGTGTAGACGATGTCTTCCACAAGCGCGCCGCGGCTGAGGTCGTTCACCGGCTTCGCAAGGCCCTGGAGCATCGGCCCGATGGCGATGGTGCCCTGGGCGCTGCGCTGCACGGCCTTGTACCCGATGTTACCGGCGGAGAGGCTCGGGAATACGAACACGGTCGCCTTGCCGGCGACGGTGCTGCCCGGAGCCTTGAGGGAACCCACGCTCGGCACGGTCGCCGCGTCGTACTGCAGCGGGCCATCCACGAGCATCTCGGGGCGAGCTTCCTTCACAATCTTGGTGGCTTCGCGCACGAGGTCGGCATCGGGGCCCTTACCGCTGTTCATGGTACTGTAGCTCAGCATCGCGACACGGCTAGGCAGGCCGAAGGCCTTAGCGGTGTCGTCGCACTGCATGGCAATGCCCGCGAGTTCTTCGGCGGTGGGGTTCAAGTTAATGGCGCAGTCGCCGTAAATGTAGGTCTTGCCGGGCATGCACATGAAGAACACGGAACTTACCGACTTCACGCCGGGCGCGCACTTGATGACCTGCAGGGCCGGGCGCAGTGTATCGGCGGTGGAGTGGATGGCACCAGAAACAAGGCCATCGACTTCGCCCATCTTGAGCATCATGGTACCGAGCATCACGTTGTCGGCGAGAGCGGCGCGGGCCTGGTCTTCGGTCATGCCCTTCGACTTGCGCAGTTCCACGAGGGTCGGAACGTACTTTTCGGCGAGCTCGGCGCTCGGTTCGATAATCTCGATATCGGCGGGGAGTTCCACGCCCTGTTCCTTGGCGACCTTGAAGATTTCGTCCTTCTTGCCGACGAGCACGGGCACCGCGATCTTACGGTCAATCACGAGCTTCGCGGCCTGCACGGTGCGCGGTTCGCTACCTTCGGGCAGCACGATGCGCTTCTTCGCCTTCGAGGCCTTCAAGAGCAGGCCAGCGCGGAACATGGCCTGGCTGGTCTTGCGTTCGGCAGGTTCTGCGGCGAGGTCAGCCGCAAGGCACTTCTCGCACTTGAGCAGGCGGCAGGGGCAGAACAGGTCGGCATCGTCGCCGGTCGCAAAGATCTTCGCGTCAAGGGCGGTAGCGAGCGAGTCGTTGAACTTCTGCGCCATCACGGCACTCATGCCGGTTGCGCCTTCCACCACGACTGCATCCACGGAATCAAGATCCTGCTGCAAAAAGTCGGCAGCGATTTTTTCCATGAGCACGGCGGAATTGTGGGCCTTGAGCTCAGCAACAGCTTCGGCACCGTTCACGCAGGGCTTGTAGACAAGCGCCTTCTTGCCGGCTTTTTCAACTTGTTCCTTGACAAAGGAAACCTTCGCGGCCATCTCGGATTCGGCCACGGCAACCAGATATACACGATTCATAATTATCTCCAGAAAAAACGGATTGTTGAACGTATAAAAAGTAGGTTTTGAAAGCCCGAAAGTGCAGACAAGACTGCAAAACGGCTCCCTTTATAGCGCGTAAATTTATATTTACGGATTTTCGGGGTTTTAAGCACGTCTTTTGCACGCCTTTTGCGGCCCGCCACCCGCATTCCTGTTGCTTTTTCGCCAATAAAAAGACATATTTATGTGACGCCCCACTGATGGGATGTTTATAAGGAGCGTTTATTGTGTGGTATAAGTTTATCACCCGTATTATTCTTTTGACGCTGGCCGCCAGCCTGTGCACCATGGCACAGCCCGGAAATGGAAACGGGAACGGCAGAGGCAACAACAGGGACAAGCCGGAAGCAGAAGAACCTGCAGGCGACGACAATCCTCCTGCGACAACGAGCCAGGCGACAACCGTCATCCGGTTCATGCCGAACTGGACCAACACCAATGCCATCATGACCTACGACGGCAAGGAATCCATAATGACCGCAGTCACGAACTACTGCGGCTGGTTCCAGACTTCCGTGAAGAACGCACCCGAAACCGGGTTCGCCGTCACCTTCAAGCAGACCATCGGCAACATCCACGTGACCGCGGAAGGCCCCGAAAAGGTGGCCCGCGGGCTTAACCCCATGGGGAACCCCATCGTGCTCGACAGCATCGCCGCGCTGAGCGACACGCTTTGGATTATCGGGAACCCCACCGGCGAACCGGACCTGTATTCCGCATACCCCAACCGCCTGGGCGACTGCCCCACAAAGACACTCTCCGTAATGATGTTCGACTGGTACGACGGTTCGGGCAAGGAAGGGCGCAACGGCTACGAAGCACGCGGCGTGCCCAGGCGCGGCACAGGCACCAGCGAGGACTTTGGCGCAGACAACTGCACCTACACAAAAGGCATGGTCGAACCCGTACTCGGCAGCAACGGCGTGCCGGTCCGCGTAAAGGAACTTCCCGAAACGTGCACCAACGCTGTTCACCTGGATTACTGGTTCTTACCCGAGGTCATCAACACCGGCACAGACGGCAAGCAGTACACCAACGCCACCTGCCGCGACCTGGAACTCGAACTGACCGACGACGGCTTCTGGCTCGGCCAGAGGGACGACGGCAGCAAGGAAGGCGGGCTGTTCTTCCTCGACGACTTCCGCTGGCTCGACGAGGCGGGTACCGTAGAGAACATCTACTACGATTCCCTGAGCGGCAACAAGGGCTACCACAACTTCGGGTTCGCCATGAAGATCCAGGCGAAGTTCGAATACGTGCCCGGCCAATACTTTGAATTCAACGGCGACGACGACGTGTGGGTGTTCATCAACAACCGCCTGGTGGTCGATATCGGTGGGCAGCACACCAAGGAATTCGGAGCCGTGGACCTCGACTCGCTCGGGCTCACCGAGGGCGAAACCTACCCCTTCCACATATTCTACGCCGAACGCAAGCAGACGCAGTCGAACTTCATGATGCGCACCTCCATCGACCTGCGCACCGAGGCCAGCATATTCCTCACTGACACGCGCTCCACGCCCACCATCAAGAACTACGACGTGTGGCAGATAGTGAAGAAGGACGCTCTCAGTTGCGATTTTGACGCGAACGACGGCGCGCAGGTGGATACGGTGGAAGGCCCCTCCAACTACCGCCTCACCGGCGGCAACCTCGGCGAAGAGGGCGTAAAGCTCGACACCGCGGGAACATGGTTCGAAGGCATTACCATCGAGAACAACTGGTACCAGTTCAGCATCGACTCCGCAAAGATTGTCGAAAACAACGGGCTTGCACCGGGCCACTACTACCTGGAAATCTCGCTCAAGAACAACCCCTCGCAAACGACCGGCGTGTGGATTACCATCCCGCCGTACAAGGTGCCCACGCTCGCGTTCGCCACGGAGGAATGGAAGTCGCTCACCTCGCAGGTTTCGGGCGACACCCTGCAGATTGGCAAGTGGGCCTACGAGATGTACAAGGTGCAGGTGATGTTCGAGGAAGACTGGGCGCAGGTGTCCATCTACAACCAGAACATCAACCTGAGTTCCTCCGACCCGAACATGAAGACAGTCGATTCCACCGGCAAGGCGATAAGCAAGGTGGTGCTCGATTCTACGGGCCGTGCAACGTTCTACGTAATTGCAAACGCACCCGTAACGGGCGCGACCTTGCAGGCGAAGGGAGCCGCATCGTCTGCGGCAGTATGGACCAACCTCATATTCGAGGAACCGCCTATCCCGAGAATCTCGAGCGCGGAATTCTACGACCGTAACGGCGACGGAAGGGGCGACAGCCTGCATATCACGTTCAACAAGGAACTCGGCGGCAAGAATAAGCTCGACTCCCTCAAGTTCGCGTTCGGCGAAGGGTTCCCCGTACAGACGGAATACAAGGTAAGCGGCAACAACAAGGAAATCACAATCGTCTCGAGCGACAAGTGCGAGCCCTACAAGATGTGCGGCTTCAGCAGCCTGATATTCACCGGCGGCAAGGAAGACGTGTACACGGGTAGCGTAGACACCTGGTTCACCTACACCGAGGGCGGCAAGGGCTACCACTTCCACATTGCGGCAGATCCGCTTACAGACAAGGTAAACCCCATCGTGACGCAGGCGGTGAAGAGCATTACCAAGAGCGGGCACGAACTTGAGCTCACCTTCAGCGAAGCCATTACCGCAGAATCGACGTTGAACTTCAAGGACATGTTCCGCTACCACTGCGTACGCGGCGGCGAGAAGGTCGACCCCGAAAAGCCTGTAGGCGCAGGCTTCACCTCGGGCAACAAGATGAGCCTGCTGTTCACACTCAGCACCTACGATGCAGTAATACCCACCGTGGGCGATTCCGTGGGCTTTGTTCCCCAAGGTGGCTCGACGACGCACCTCGCCGAAGACATGAGCGGAGTCAAGCCGCACAAGTACACCCCGATGGTGCGCATCTCGGGCCAGCAGGACATGCAGATTAGCGGCGCAGACGTGCTGCCGCTCTCGCCCGACAATCCCATCGTGCAGAACGAAACCACCACGCAGCCACTCATCATCACTAACAGGGATGCCGACGCGAAGAAGGTGTCCGATTCTCTCGGCGTGCAGGGCCACCTGGTCGGTTTCGACGTGGCTGAACTCATCACCACGCAGACCGCAAACGAAATCGCTAGCCTCGACGCGCTCATCTCCACGCTCCTGAACGGCGGCAAGGACGACACCACCTACACCGTGACAGAGATTACCGAAGAGGAGTCCGTAAACCAGCTCGTCTCGGCGATACTTGCCAGCAGCATCAGCGGGTTCAGCGACGAGGCCATTACCGGGTTCATGGATTCGAGCATCACCGCGAGCAACTACAAGAAGAAACTCACAGGCGATGACCTCGCCCTGTTCGAGGAATACGTGCAGCGCGGTATCGAGGCGAGCCGCGATACCACCGTGAACATCACGACCGCAGCCGACAAGGACGTGAGCGTGCTGTTCCAGGATATCATCGACGGAACCATTTCCGAAAAGGAACTCAAGAAGAACGGCGTGAGCGAAGAAGTGATCGAAGCCATCAAGAACGGCACCATCACGGCTAGCAACATCGACCAGTTCCGCGACGGCACGCTCTCGCTCGCCAAGCCCGACGACGTAAAACTCAAATACGAAACCAAGTACTACACGCACCTCGGCAACTACGTGGGCGGAAGCTCGGGCACCATCCTTTGCTCCGACAAGGAAGTGTACGGCGACGCCGGATGCCTGGCCAACGCGGGCAACCTGTTCCTCGCCTGGAACATGCGCGCAGACGACGGCCGACTCGTGGGCACGGGCGCCTACATTGCCCGCCTGCACGTGAAGATCATGGTCGGCAAGAAGACCGCCTCCGACATCACGCGCGACCTCATGTGGGGCGTACGCCGCGGCAGCGAAAACAAGAGGTAAACCGCCCCGGAAGGAATTTCGGAACCTTTTACCCCTATTGTAAAAATCTGTTTACATGAGTTACGCGAAAAACACGCCTTTTTCGCGTATGTTCTTGCGTTGTAAATAATTATATAGTTGCTTTTTTGCTTACAATAAGGCATATTTATATAGTATCGCTAGAGTATAAAAGGGATGAAAGGAGCGAGATTGTGTGGTATAAAGCTATCACTAAAGTTCTTTTGTTGACACTGGTCATGGCAGTGTGCGCTATGTCACAGGGACGCCCCGGACGCGAGTCCGATGCAGGCAAGACCGTTATACGGTTTATGCCCTCTTGGACCAATACCTCGGCCATCATGATTGTCGATGGTACAGAAACCATCATGACCGCAGTCAAGAACTACTGCGGCTGGTTCGAGGCCAAGACCGAGAAGAAGGCGGCGGGTTTCACCATCCGCTTCAAGCAGACCATCGGCAACACCTACGTGGGCGCCGAGGGTAACGAGGAAGTCGCCACGGGCGGCATCCCCATAGGCAGCGAGATTGTGCTCGACAGCATCGCCGCATTGAGCGATACGCTGTGGATCCAGAGCTTCAAGAACGACGCGCCCGAACTGTTCGCGGAATACCCGGGCGTGCTCGGGCAGTGCCCCATCCGCACCATCTCCGTGATGATGTTCGACTGGTTCCACGGCGACGGTTGCGACGGCATAGAATGTACCAACACCAAGCCCTACGCGAACGGCGCGAAGGACCAGTACTTCGGCAACACCCTCTACCTCATCAGCAACGACTTCGGTAGCGGCGGATGCAGCGGCGCCTACAACGATTACCAGAACAACGCCAAGGACAGCAAGGGCGTGAGCTACATGGCGGGCATGGTGGAACCCGTGCTCGGAGCAAACGGCGTGCCGGTCCGCAAGCAGGCCGACTTCCCCGAGCACTGCCTGCTTACCGACTACCTCGACTTCTGGTTCCTGCCCCTCGTCATTGGCCAGGATGCAGGAGGCAAGCAATACACGAACTCCACCTGCCGCGATGTCGACCTCGAACTCGACAAGGAAGGCTACTGGTACGGCCAGAAGAACGGCAGCAGCCCGGAAGGCGGATTCTTCCTGCTCGACGACTTCGAGTACCTCGACGACGCCAAGACCGTACCGAACATCTTCTTCGACCAGCTGAACAGCAAGTCGGGAAACAAGAAGCACAACTTCGGCTTCACCATGAAGTTCCAGGCCAAGTTCGAATACGTTCCAGGCCAGAAGTTCGAATTCAAGGGCGACGACGACGTGTGGGTGTTCATCAACAACAGGCTCGTCGTGGACCTCGGCGGACAGCATAGCGAAGTCACCGGAGCCGTGGACCTCGACACGCTCGGCCTTGTCCCGGGCCAAGAATACCCCTTCCACATCTTCTACGTGGAACGCCATACGTCTTCTTCCAACTTCATGATGCGCACGTCCATGGACCTGCACACCGACGCAAGCATATTCCTCACCAGCGACTCGCTCAACGCCGTCGCGATGGGCCAGGCCTGGAACCCCAAGAACTACGACATCTGGCAGATTACGAAGGGCGACGCCCTCACCTGCGACTTCGACGCGAACGATGGCGGCAAGGTTGACACGACCGAAGGCCCCTCCAACTTCCGCCTCACCGGCGGCAACCTCGGCGAAGCGGGCGTGATGCTCGACTCCGTGGGCACTTGGTTCGAAGGCATCACCCTTGACCAGAGCTGGGCGAAGTTCAGCATCGACTCCGCGAAGATTGTCGAGAACAACGGGCTTGCCCCGGGCCACTACTACCTGGAAATCACGCTGAAGGCCGACCCGTCGCAGAAGACCGGCGTGTGGATCACCATCCCGCCGTATAAGGTGCCGACCCTCGCGTTCGCTACCGAAAAGTGGGAACCGCTCGGCGCACAGGTCTCGGGCGACACGCTCCAGATTGGCGAATGGGCCTACGAGATGTACAAGGTGCAGGTGATGTTCCTCGAGGACTGGGCGCAGGTGTCCATCTACAACCAGAACATCAACCTGAGCACATCCGACCTGAACCTCAAGACGGTCGATTCCACCGGCAAGGCGATAAGCAAGGCCGTGCTCGATTCCACCGGCAAGGCGACCTTCTACGTCATCGCGAACGCCCCCGTAACGGGCGCGACACTGCAGGCGAAGGGAGCCGCATCGTCGGCGGCAACATGGACGAACCTCGTATTCAAGGAACCGCCCATACCGAGAATCTCGAGTGCAGAAATCTATGACCGTAACGGCGACGGACGCGGCGACAGCCTGCACATCACGTTCAACAAGGAACTCGGCGGCAAGAACAACCTCGACTCCCTCAAGTTCGCGTTCGGCGAAGGGTTCCCGACACAGTACGAAAGAAACTTCCACATCCACGGCAACAAGACGGAGCTCACGATTGTCACGGATGGCGCCTGCGAGCCCTACAAGATGTGCGGGTTCAGCAGCCTGATATTCACCGGCGGCAAGGAAGACGTGTACACGGGCAGCATAGACACCTGGTTCACCTACACCGAGAACAACAAGAAGTACCACTTCCACATCAATGCCGACCCGCTTACAGACAAGGTAAACCCCATCGTGACGCAGGCGGTGAAGAGCATCACCAAGAGCGGGCATGAACTAGAACTCACCTTCAGCGAGGCCATTACCGACGAATCGATGCAGCACTTCAAGGACATGTTCCGCTACCACTGCATACGCGGTGGCGAGAAGGTCGATCCCGAAAAGCCCGTAGGCGCAAGCAACGGTTCTTCCAAGAGCAAGATGAGCCTCCTGTTCACCATGAGTACCTTCGACGCGGTTATTCCCTCCGTGGGCGACTCCGTGGGCTTTGTACCGCAGGGAGGCTCGACAGTCAACCTTGCCGAAGACATGACAAACAACAAGCCGCACAAGTATTCCCCGATGGTGCGCATCTCGGGCCAGCAGGACATGCAGATTACCGGCGCCGACGTGTTGCCGCTCACTCCCGACAACCCGATTGTGCAAAACCCGACCACCACGCAGCCCACGCTCATCACCAACAGGGATGCCGACGCGAAGAGCATTTCCGATTCGCTCGGCGTGCAGGGCCACCTGGTCGGCTTCGACGTTGCCGAACTCATCACCACGCAGACGGCTAACGAAATCGCGAGCCTCGACGCGCTCATCTCCACGCTCTTGAACGGCGGCAAGGACGACACGACCTACACCGTGACCGAGATTACCGAGGCGGAATCTGTGGCGCAGCTGATTGCGGCAATCGAAACCAGCTCCATCACCGGCTTTACCGACGAAGCATACCAGGGAGTGCTCGAAGGGACCATCACCGCCGACAACTACAAGAGCAAACTGACAGGCGATGACCTTGTGCTGTTCGAGGAATACGTGCAGCGCGGTATCGAGGCGAGCCGCGACACCGTCGTGAACATCACCACCGCCGCCGACAAGGACGTGAGCGTACTGTTCCAGCAGATTGCCGACGGCACGATTTCCGAGAAGGAACTCAAGAAGGCCGGCGTGAGCGAAGAAATAATTGAGGCCATTAAGAACGGCACCATCACCTCTAGCAACATCGACCAGTTCCGCGACGGCACGCTCTCGCTCGCAAAGCCCGACGACGTGAAACTCAAGTACGAAACCAAGTACTACACGCACCTCGGCAACTACGTGGGCGGAAGCTCGGGCACCATCCTCTGCTCCGACAAGGAAGTGTACGGCGATGCCGGCTGCCTCGCGAACCCGGGCAACCTGTTCCTCGCCTGGAACATGCGTGCCGACGACGGCCGCCTCGTGGGTACGGGCGCCTACATCGCGCGCATCCACGTGAAGATCATGGTCGGCAAGAAGACCGCATCGGATATCACGCGAGACCTGCTGTGGGGCGTACGCCGCGGCAGCACGAAGGGCATTGACCTCGGCGCGACGCTGAACGGCAAGTAATAGTTTCGCGAAAGTTTTCTCTCTCTATTGCAAAAATAACCCGCGGGATTTCCCGCGGGTATTTTTGTTTTAAAACAAGATGCAGTCCCGGCGAACCGGGTGCACAACTATTACACCGTGCCGTAGAGCTCGGTGATGTCCTCGTTACTGCGGTCGAGCACCCAGAACTGGTTCACGTGGGCGCAGGTATCCTCGATGAGGTTGATCTTGAGCCCGTGCTTTGCTTCCAGGTAACGGTAGAGCCTGAGCGAGTCTGCGCACAGGGCATCGACCATCATGGTGCTAACCACCAGGTTCACCTCGCGGAGCTTGCCCTTGTTGCGGGCACGTGCCATCCAGCGGTCGATCTCGCCCATGGTAGATTCGAGCGTCGCAATGCGGCCACCGCCACGGCATACCGGGCAGATTTCCGTCTTCTCGGTCATGAGGTTCACGCGCACACGCTTGCGGGTCACTTCCATGATGCCGAACGGGCTAATCTGTGCCGGGCTGATCGGCGCCTTGTCGCGGCGGATCGCCTTGCGGAATTCCTGGTACACGGCATCGCGGTCGGAATCTGCACCCATCTCGATGAACTTGATGATGATGAGGCCGCCCACGTCGCGCATGCGCAACTGCTTTGCGATTTCGCGGCAGGCATCCAGGTTCGTCTCGAGCGCGAGCTTGTTTCTGTCCTTGCCGCGGGCACGCCCGAGGTTCACGTCGATAGACACAAGTGCCTCGGTCTGCTCGATCACGAGGTTCGCCCCGTTGTAGAGCGGAATGCGACGCTGCAGGGAACGCGCATAGTCGTTCTCAATCTTGAAATGCTCGAACAGGCTCTCGTTCTTGTCCCAGAGCTTGACCTTGTCGAGCTTGTCCGGAGAAAGCACCTTGAGGTAGTCGCGCAACGCGAGGTATTCTTCGCGGTTGTCGATGTACACGTAGTCGGTGTTCTCGCCGAAGTATTCGCGCACAGTCTGCTCGATGGAATCGGATTCCTCGTAAATACACGTTTCGGCGGGCTGGTTCGCGAAGTTGAACTTGGTCTGTTCCCACTTGCTCTCGAGCTCGCGCATCTGCTTGCGGATTTCGAACTCGGATTCGTTGAGGCCGTTGGTACGCACGATGTAGCCCACGTCGCGGGCCTTGAGGCGGCGCACCACCTTCTTGAACTCGCGGCGCTTGGCCGGGTCGCGTTCGCGCTTGGACACGCCGATGAAGTTGGTTCCCGGCATGCACACGAGGAAACGCCCCGCAAAGCTCAGGTGCGTGGTAAGGCGTGCACCCTTGGTGCTGATCGGTTCCTTCACCACCTGGACCATGATTTCCTGGCCTTCCTTCAGAATCTCGTCGATGGAGATTTCCTTGGACGGACCGTCCTCGTCATCGTCGTCGCCGTATTCGCGGCGCAATAGTTCGCTACGGTCCATGGCATCGTCCTGGTGCAAGAACCCGGCCTTCTCCATGCCGATGTCGATAAACGCGGCCTTGAGTGCGGGGAGCACCTTCTGCACCACGCCCTTGTAGATGTTTCCGAGCACGCGGGTCGAGGAAACGCTTTCCACCACGAGTTCGGCAAGCTCGCCGTCTTCCATGATGGCGATACGCTTTTCGTAGGGAGTCTTGCTGATGAGGATTTCGCGCTTCACCTTGTTGCGGCCGCGCATGTTTCCGCGCTTGGGGCGCGAAGGCTTGACGGGCGCATCCGATTCCACGAAGTCGTAGAGCTCGGTAATGTCTTCTTTCTGCTCGTTGAACATCCAGAACTGGTTCACGTGGGCGCGGTCGTCTTCCACAAGCTCGACCTTCATGCCGTGCTTGTACTCCAGGTAGTGCAGCATGCGGGCGCGGTCACGCACCAGCACCTCGACCATCGGGGAACTGAGCACGAGCGTCACCTGCTTGAGGCCACCCTTCGCATGGGCGCGCGCCATCCAGCGGTCGATAGTCCCGAGCGCCGACTCGAGAGTAGCAATACGGCCACCGCCACGGCACACCGGGCAGAACTTGCTCTTGTAAGAATCTTCGCGCACGCGTTCGCGCCTAATTTCCATGAGCCCGAACTGCGTAATGGGGGACGGCTTCACAATCGCCTTGTCACGGCGCGCGGCCTTCTGGAATTCCTGGAAGATGATTTCGCGGTCGTTGTCGGTCTCCATGTCGATGAAGTCCACAATGACAAAGCCGTCCACATCCCTGAGTCGAAGCTGCTTCGCAATTTCGCGGCAGGCGTCGATGTTTGTCTCGAGGATAATCTTGCCCTGGTCCTTGCCGTGCACCTTGGGGCCCGTGTTCACGTCGATGGACATGAGCGCGTCGGTCTGCTCGATCACGAGGTTGCCCCCGCGCGGGAGCGGTACCTGGCGCTGCAGGGAGCGGGCGTAGTCGTTCTCTATCTTGAAGTACTCGAACAAGCTCTCGCTAGAGCTCCAGAGCTTGACCTTGTCGAGCATCTCGGGAGCGGCGCTGCGCAGGTAGTCGCGGAGCGAGAAGTACTCGTCGCGGTTGTCCACGTACACGTAGTCGGTATTCTCGTTGAAGTATTCGCCGATGGCACGGCCCGCGGAATTGGACTGCTCGTACACGCAGGCACCGACAGAGGCGCTCGCGTAATTTTCCTTGGTGCGGTTCCAGAGGGCCTCGAGTTCCTGCATCTGCTGCTGGAGCGCCTCCTCGGTAGATTCCATGCCCGAGGTACGCACGATGTAGCCCACGTCGCTCGCCTTGAGGCGGTTGATCATGCCCTTGACCTCGCGGCGGCGGGCAATGTCGCGCTCGCGCTTGGAAACGCCGATAAAGTTCGTGCCCGGCATGCAAACCAGCAGACTGCCCGCAAAGGTCACGCGCATGGTAAGGAGAGCCCCCTTGCCGCCCGCAGGTTCCTTGTCCACCTGCACCATAATCTCGTCGCCCTCGTGGAGCACGTCGGCTATGGCGGACTGCCCATAGGCATCCGTATCGTCGTCATCGAACTTGCGTTCGAGCGAGGCCTTCGCATCGATGATATCTTCTTGCCGCAAGACGCCGTCCGTACCGAGCCCTATGTCCACATAGGCAAGCCCGGCTGCAGGAACGACCTTCTTTACGACACCCTTATAAATATTCCCCTGGACCTGACTTGCCGAACTCCCCTCGACCACGAGTTCCGCCAGTTCGCCATCTTCCATGATGGCATAGCGCGTTTCGTAGGGAGTCTTACTAATCAAAATTCCACGTTTGCACTTATACGTCATTAACAATCCTAAAAGTATGGTAAAACTTTCTAGAAAAACGCCCAAAACAGTGTCCCACACCATGGAACACCGTTCAAAGCGATATAAATATATAAAAAAGTAAGTTTTTTTAGATGAGGGTTTGAGATTGCCGCGCCCCTGCGGGGCTCGCAACGACAAGCAAGGTGCCGCTACTTGGTGATGAAGTAGTCTTCGGGATTCACGGGCACGCCGTCCACGCGAATCTCGTAATGCAGTCCCACGCCGGATTCGCGCCCGCTCTCGTTCACGGTCGCAATCGGGTCGCCGCGACGCACCACGTCGCCCTCGCGCACCAGCGCATGCCCCAGGTGCGCATAGAAGCTGCGCACCCTCGGCAAGTGGTTTATCTTGACCGAAAGCCCGAAACCGCGGTGCGAGCGCACCTCCATCACCACTCCTGCACCCGTAGCGTACACCGTATCGCCCACGTCGGCAACAAAGTCAATGCCCCTGTGCGGCAGGTCTATCTCGGTAAACGGGTCGCGAATCATCTCGAAGCGGTTCCTCACCGCGTGCCCGTTCCTTAGCGGGTGAATCACGGGGAGCGAGGCGGCAAGCGCCGAATCGCGCTCGATGCTCGAAAGGAGCTTCTTGAAACTGCCCTCTATTTCGCGCAAGCTCTTGCGGGAGGAGAACGGCACGGATTCCTCGCCAAAGGCATCGTCCAACGCAAACCCGAGCCCGCTCAGCTTCATGGTACTATCGCGCAAGAGTTTCGTCTCTTCCGCCTTGAGGATAGACTCGTCCACCGTCTCGCGGATTCCCTTGATCTCGTTCTTGATAACCTTGTTCTGGCGGTACACCGAGGTAATATCGTCGGTTGTTAAGTTGTCTATAATCTGCGTGGGCGAGAACAGCACGAACCCGACTACCGCGAGCAGTATGGCCACCGGCACCAGCAGAATGCGCCAGAAAGACAACCGGAAATTCTTGTTGCCGGAAGTCCTCTCGGTAAATACATGTACTTCGAGCTTGCGCACGGGCTAGCGGTCTCCCCCGCCAATCTTTGCCTCGAGGTCCTCGATGCGCCTCTTGGTTTCCTCGATATCGCCCAGGAGTTCCACTACGGACGGGTCGTCCTTGATGGTGTTGAGCAGGTCGCCCTGGACCGCCCTGTAGAGCTTTTGCCCCAGCGCCTGGAACTTGGTTTTGAGCTTGCTTTCTTCCGTTGCCAGTTCAACCCTGGTAAGTGCGGTGCCGGCAACCCCCAGCGCCTTGTTTTTTATCTTGTTTAGAGCCTTTCCGTTCATAAACCTTGCCTCGTTCGGTCGTAAAAAATAGTAGTTTTTCTGTGTAAAAATCAATGGAGACAAAACATGAGCCGAAGCGAACGCAGACGCGCAAAACAGAATGCTAAAAATTTCGTGCCAAAGAAAAAAAATGCACTGAACAAGTGGGTTATTGTGGCTTTGGCGGTCATCGCAGTCGTATTCTTTGTGGGTACGATGCTTATTCAGAGAGGTGCCTAAACTATGAAGTTCGTGATAGACAAGAACTCTTTCCTGGATGTACTGCAGGCAGCCATCAACGCCGTGCCCAACAAGTCCACCATCCAAATCCTGAACAACTTTGCGCTGCGCCTGGAAGGCAACTTCCTCGAAGTGAGCGCCACCGACTTGAACCTCGGTATCAGGGTCAAGGTCGAGGTGCAGGGTGAACGCGACGGTTCCGTGGTCATCAACGCACGCAAGCTGCTCGACCTCGTGAAGAGCCTCGTGGACCCGAGCATCACGAATGTCACATTCGACGTGCAGGATTTCCTCGCCACCATCCAGTGGAGCGCAAAGGGTAAGGCATCTATCAGCGGTATCGACGCCAGCGACTTCCCTCCGTTCCCCGAAGTCTCCGAAGGCGAATCCCTCAACTTTGCTGCAAGCGAACTCGCATTCCTCGCCGAAAAGACGACTTTCGCCTGCTCTACCGACACTATCCGCCTCAACCTGAACGGCGTGTACCTGGAAGCGAAGGACGGCGTGATTTCCATGATTGCGACCGACGGTCACCGTCTGGGCCGTGCCTCCATTGAACAGGAAGGTGCAAACCTCACGAACGGCGCCATCATTCCGAAGAAGGCCCTCCAGCTTATCCTCCACATGGTGAAGCCCGATGCAACCGTCGAGGTCCGTACGTCTGCAACGCACATCCTCTTCAACACCGGTTCCACCCAGGTGATCTCGAAGCTCTTCGAAGGACCGTACCCCAACTACCGTGCGGTGATTCCGCAGAACTTCGAACGTACCATCCAGATGAACACGGTCGAATTCCAGAACAAGATGCGCAGCGTGATTGCCATGGCCAACGTCCGTACCCACAAGGTGCGCCTGCAGATCGATGGCAACAATATGGAACTCAGCGCAAGTGACCCGGATGTGGGCGGCGATTCCCGCGAAGCGATTGCCGTGACGCACAACGGCGAAGGCAACTTCAGCATCGGGTTCGATGGCCGCTACCTCTCCGAAATCTTCAGCATGTGCAAGAGCGAAGAGACCATCATGAAGATGAACAACCCGATTGGCGCCTGCATCATTGAACCGGTGGGCGACAACCTCGGCTTCAGCTTCCTCCTGATGCCGACGCACCTGAACGACGACTAATTCGCAGTCGTTACAAACAAATTAAAAGACTCCGCCCAGCGGGGTCTTTTTTTGTTTTTATTTCAAAAAACGAAGATTTCCCTACAATTTGTCCGTAAATTATTGCACTCCGTCGGCATCATACGCCAAACCTATTGACCGCCCCCTACGCACATTCTTATTTTATACACATGAAAATTCGACAAACAATAGCATTCGCGTTACTTATGGCATGTGCCCTTGTCTCTACGGGGTGCGTTACCACGAACTTGCATAGGTTCCGCATGACCGCTTCCGAGGCCCCCGAAGTCCACGGCGCAAACACGAACCTGAAACCGAAATCCAACAACTGGCGATTTACCGGCAAGGTCAATTACAATTACGAAAAGAAAGTGGATATCTCCGAAAATTTTCACTGGAACAAGACCCTCGACGAACTCTTCGATGGCGAAAAAATCGAATCCAGCGATGCCGCCTACAAGATGGGCGGACTCGACTTTACCGGTAAAATTGATTACCTGTACAAGTCGAATTACTTTGTGTTCGGCCTAGGCGCAGGTTACAAGGACGGGCTCTTCAACCATGTTACGTTCGGGTGGAGTTTCTCGCACATCGAGTTCGGTGTATTCACCGGCATTTACTACCAATACAGCGACTTGCAATATTATGGCGAAGTCGTCACTAGCGACTGCGAAGACGAGGGCGACTGCCAAAAAATCAGCGATCACCATAGCGAGCTCAATACCAGTGTATTTGGAGGCGCGTACGCCGGTATCTACCTCGACAAGTTGTTTTTCAACTACAGCGTCAGTACCTATACGCCCAATCCCCAAATCAGTGGCAAGGGCCTAAACATTCCCTCTATCACAAGCCACTACTTCACCGTAGGCTACAGGTTCAACGACTGGCTGGAAATTACCGCAGGGGGAATATTCACCGACATTGACGACGCGGGAACCAACGGCGGTTATACCGGCGGCGTAAGCTTCTATCTATAGCACCGCACGGAACGGAAGTCGCCTTTGGGGAAGGCGTTCATGCTGGCGGCCTTGCTGCTGAAATCAAGATACAGGTAGTACGCGAAATCATCCGGCGCGGCGGTCGCGCTCCAGAAGTAGGCGTAGCCGCCGATGCCGTCGTACTTGCCGCCTTCCGTTCCGCCGTCATCGTTTTTCGAGACAGCGCCGCGGAAACCTGCGGGTAGCGCATTGAAGCCGAGCGCGTCGGTGCCGTTCCCCTTCTTGAACCAGCCGCCTGTAGACTTGAGTGATTCGCCCGCCTGAGCCGCACCACCAGCAGTTTCCACAAGGTTCGCAAAGTCCGCACTGTCAGGCAGCCGCCAGCCTTCGGGGCAAGCGGTGCGCGCCTCGTCCCAGGTGTAGAGACGCCCGTACCTATCGCAGTTGCGGCTGTCGCCATCCGGGCACACGCTCCCGCCGGTTTCAAAGTTCAGATTCTCCGCAAACCAAATCTGTTCGCCGATTTTCACGATATCGTAGGACTTGCCGTCGCGCGGGTCGGTGAACGATTCGGAGCAGGCGCAGAACAGCGCCGGCAAAAGAAGGATGGCAGAAAGCAGGGCAGAACGCATACACGTCAAAAGTAACAAAAGATTTAAAATACACAGGAACGCTGGCGACCCTGTTTCCTACGCGAACCAGAAAAAACGATTTTATGGCGTATAAAGTGAGCTACAGGTTGTATATTTATCCTGAAAACAATTAACCACATCAAACCGACCAAAAAGGGTATTCCCTATGCTGATGGAAAAGATTGCATCCCCTGCAGACGTGAAGAAGATGGACATGGAAAGTCTCAGGGCCCTTGCGGGCGAAATCCGCACGGCACTCCTGAACAAGATTTCCAAATGCGGTGGGCATCTTGCGCCAAATCTCGGGTTCGTGGAACCTACCATCGCACTACACTACGTCTTTGAATCACCCAGGGACAAGATCGTCTACGACGTTTCGCACCAGAGCTACACGCACAAGATTCTCACGGGCCGCGCCGATGCGTTCCTGGACCCGGACAAGTACTGGAACGTTACGGGCTACACCGAACCCTGCGAGAGCGAGCATGACCAATTCATGATTGGCCACACTTCGACTTCGGTGAGCCTTGCGCTCGGGCTTGCGACTGCGCGCGACATCAAGGGCGAAAAGGGCAATGTAATCGCCGTCATCGGTGACGGCTCGCTCAGCGGTGGCGAAGCGTTCGAAGGCCTGGACAACGCGGGCGAATATGCAACGAACTTCATCGTGGTGGTGAACGACAACGAGATGTCCATCGCCGAGAACCATGGCGGGCTCTACGCCAGCCTTGCGGAACTGCGTGCCACGCAGGGCAAGAGCGCGAACAACTATTTCAAGACGCTCGGGTTCGACTACATGTACGTGGAGCAGGGCAACGACATCGAATCGCTCATTGCGGCTTTCAAGCAGGTGAAGGATACTACCAAGCCCGTGGTGGTGCACATCCACACGCTCAAGGGCAAGGGCTACAGCTTTGCAGAAAACGCGAAGGAAGGTTTCCATTGGGCGGCACCGTTCGACATTCCCACAGGTGTCGTAAACTGGGGCAACGGGGAATCTTACGGCGGCATTCTCGGTGACTATCTGATGAAGAAAATCAAGGCCGACCCGAAGGTAGTCGTGATCCACTCCGCCGTACCCGCAGGCATCGGGTTCTTTGCTGACCGGCGCAAGGAAGCGGGCAAGCAGTTTATTGACGTAGGCATTGCCGAAGAACACGCGGTGGCGCTTGCTTCGGGACTTGCGAAGGGCGGCGCCAAACCCGTGTACAGCACGCACGGAACGTTTATCCAGCGCACGTATGACCAGCTTTCGCAGGACCTTTGCGCGAACAACAATCCGGCTACATTGTTGATCACCATGTCGGGTGCCGATGGCATGAACGATACCACGCACCTCTGCATTTTCGATATCCCGATGATGAGCAACATTCCGAACCTGGTGTACCTCTGCCCCACCTGCGTGGAAGAGGCAATCGCCATGATGGATTACGCAATCGACCAGACGGAACACCCGATGGCGATTCGCATTCCGAACGGAGTTGCTCACAGGAATGTCGCGTTCGACAAGGATTACTCCAAGCTGAACACATTCAAGATTGACAAGCGCGGGAACAAGGTGGCATTAATCGGCCTTGGAAGCTACTACGCCCTCGCCGAAGAAGCCGCGGCGGAACTTGCAAAGTCGGGAATCGATGCAACGGTTATCAACCCACGCTTTGCCACGGGCATCGATGGTGAAGTATTGGATGATCTATGCGCGGACCACCAGGTAGTCGTTACACTGGAAAACGGCGTAGTGGACGGAGGCTTTGGCGAAAAGGTTGCGCGGTACTACGGCACATGCGACATGAAGGTGCTCGTGAAGGGACTCAAGAAAGAATTCTACGACAAGGTGCCCTACGGCGAACTCATGGAGCGCAACCGCCTCACACCCGCGCAGATTGCAGAAGACGTGCTAGCCGCGCTGAAATAACAAGGCAATTCTGTTATCATAAGCACACAGGCGCTTCAAAATCAGGTGAATTAAATCACTTTCGCCCCTTGCGATAAAAAAAACATGTCCCGGCATGGTTTATAGGGCATATATTACTCTATAGAAAATCTATCCAAGGAGTGCAATAATGAAAAAAATCTTTCTCGCGGCCGTTATTGGCGCAACCTTCCTCTTCACCGCATGTGGCGACGACTCGTCTTCATCTCCCAACACGGAACCCGGAGATACCCAGGACGTAGAAAAGAAGGACGGGGACAATCCCTCCAAAGATAACGGCACTGTGGTGCCGGAACCGAACGGAAAATATCAGGGCTGCTGGTACACATCCGATGCCACGTCCGTAACCGAATACGAAGTGACCGCCGTCGGCAAGATTACCAGGATATGGACCATCGAAGACGGGAAGGTCATGAAGAGCACGGACTACAACGACGGCACTGAGCCGATGATTGACGAAGAATACAGCATGAGTTCTCTAAACGACGCCATAGAAATGGAAAAGGGTGTCTGCAAGAAGATGTAATCGAAGTCCGGCCGAAAGGCCGGCTTTTTTTAATTTTCGGGAATTTAGATTTTAGATTCAAAAGAATATATATTACCGGTATGGCAATCATGCAGCACATTCCCCGACATGCGCTCTCCGCACTCTTGTGCGGAGCGTTCTCGATTGTTGCCGGGCCACTCGCCGGTACCGCCCATGCCGCAGGAATCGCGGGAGTGTTCGATGCGGGATGGTCGACCGCCTACTACCCGCAGGATTCCATCACGCACATGCACCAGCGGCTACACGCGCTCGGGATGGACGAAGTCGTATTGCAATATGCCGCGGTCGAGGCGACACACCTGTACTACCCCTCGGAACTAGACTTCTTGCAGAATACGCAGTACAGGAACAATGAACTTTTCCCGAAAAGCATCGAGGCCGCAAAAACTGTCGGCACAAAAATCTGGCTCGGGCTCTACTACAATGGCGAAAACTGGTACACGCCACCGACCGCCGGGCAGCTCGATACCTTGGCCGCAAGAAACCTAAAGGTGCTTGAAGAAGTCTATGCGCTGTACGGGAACGAATCCGTCGTTGAAGGCGTGTATATCCCGCAAGAAATTGCGCGCTACTACTGGGACGGCCTACGCAATGACGCGACGCCAGAAATGCTCACGGAGCATTTTTTGAAGCCGGTTACCGAAGCCGCACAGGCGAAGGGCTGGAAAGTGATGGCGGCGCCGTTCTATAACCAAAATTTGGAAAAACCCGAGAAACTGCAGGCGTTTTTTGAACAGCTTTTCGCTGCAGGATTCAAGCCCGACATTATCGCCGTGCAGGATGGCGTAGGCGCAAGCGATGCGGGCAGGCATCACGCCGAAACATCGAACGTCGCGCAGTACGAACGCGCGGTGGCGCAGGCCTGCAAGCAATACGGGATTGATTTCTGGGTCGACATGGAACTGTTCCGCACCGACGACTCGCACGCGCTTGCCGACAGTGCAAGAATCTCCGCGCAGCTTGATTCTGCATACGCCGCGGGCGCCGTGAAGGTCATCGGTTACGATCTCGCCGTACTCGGGAACGCGGGCCTCGATTCACTTGAAAAGTGGAATCTGAAATCAAGCGTGGAACCGCCAACCCGCATCCACGAAACCCGCCGGGCGGATAATGCCCGCGGCGAAAGGCAACAAAAACGGGAACTGTTCCTGAATGAACATTTCCCGAATACCCGTTTCTCGGGCAATAATCCGCAATATTACAAGGCGAACGGTGCGAAGGTTAAGCAGAATTAACGCTCGCTGGGCTACAAAAAAACTTATATTAACAACATGAAGAAGAATCTAGTGGGTTTAGGAATCGCCCTTACCATGGGCTTGGCTGCAAACGCATATGCGGATAGGTGTCCTAACGCATGGCCCGCTGAGGGCGAAAACTACGCCTCGGGCACAATAGACAGCACAAACTACAGTTACGAAGTCTGGCGCACTGGCTACGCCGCATATTTGGAGTGCTACGATAACGGCAGCTACGATGTTTATTCCAAGGCCGCGGACGAGGCTATCGTGCGCTTCGGGCCCAAGTTCGACGAGCCGAAAACCTTCGACCAGCATGGCAACTTTGCGGCGGACTACAAGTTTCCCTACAAGGGCGTCGGCTTCGGCACCCCCTATTTTCTGGTTGGCATCCAGGGCAATACCACCGAGCCGCGAACCGAATTTTATATCATAGACTACTGGATAATCAAAGATACTGCCGACACATCCACTTTCGGAACCAGGCTCGGCGAATTCACCGTCGATGGCGACACCTACGACATCTGGCAGAACACCGCCAACAACTACTTGGGCGTCCAGGGCAACACCTCGTTCAAGCAGTATTTCAGCATTCGCCGCACCGTACGCGACAGCGGCCACATCGACATTACCGCCCACTTCAAGAAGTGGGAAGAACTCGGCCTCAAGCTGGGCAAGATAACCGATGTCATGGCGCTTGTGGAAGCGAGTCAAGGGAAAAGCTACACCAGCCTGCTCCAAATTGACTACTTCAACATCACCGAATCGGCAGACAGCACCGGCACGACAGCTATTTCAAGGAGCGCAAGCCTGCCCGTCTTGAAGGGTGATTACCGCGTGTTCGACATGCAAGGCCGCTACCTCGGCACAAGCGAACAGAAAATCAGTCCCGCCATCAGGACCGTAAAGAAACGATAAATTAGTCTTTAAAAAAGTCAATAAAAAAAGCGGGCACGGAATTTCCGTACCCGCTTGGTAATTTATAACTCAGTTCTCTCCGCGGCTCATCTCCATCTGTTCACGGTCGAGTGTCTGGGTCAAGTATTCCTTGAAGTCCCGGTCAATCTTCACCCCGTCGAAATCCTCCACGTTGTCCGAGAAGACGTCGATAAGCGAGAGATTGTCGATCCATCCTTGAATGCTGTACTCGTTGAAGCTGATGCTCTTGTCGCCAGCGGGCTTTGCCACCTGTTCGACTTTCGACTTGTCAACCCAACCCTGACCGCAACTCGCGCGCACGAGGACATCCATATCTGCCTCCTTGATCACGGTGAGTTCGTCGTAGAATCCTGCTGTGCATACTATGGCGCTCCCGCCCCGCTCGAAGGCAAGATCTATGTCGCCCTTTTTGGACTTGACTGTCCTTGCGGCAAAAGAAGTTGTTACGAGAAGAGCGAAGGCGATAAACAGAACAACGTTTACGCGTTTCATGATAGGCCTCCTTATTACTGGGATAGACATCCACCCCACTACGTAAAGTACAAAGTTGCTTGTTTGTAAACCAGCGTTTACATAGTCCAGAACGGAATAGAAAACCGACCCTCCGGCCAAAGTGTAGACTTTTTATTAAAACAAAATCAACAAAATAGAATAGAATTTCAAGTTTTTACGTAGTAAATGTAGACTTTTATTTTTAAAAACTTGTTGACTTTCGCTCTAAAATTATTTATATTCATCACATAGACCTCTACAATGGAGCCGTTTATGTTTTTTGGTATGGGACTGGATAAACGCGGCATGGTGGGTGCCGCCCTGTTCGCAGCGCTCGGCACGACCGGCGCTTTTGCGGCCGATTGGTACGCAAAAGACAACTTGCAGCCGGGTCACGACCCGAGCATGACGCGGTTCGAGGACGGCTACGCCCTCATGAGCACGAACAACAACCTGCAGCTGTGGACTTCCGAAGACGCCTATACCTGGAAAGACCACAAGTCCACGGTGAGCGCTATTCCGCAATGGGCATACACCTACGCGCCTAAAACCGAGGGCATCTGGGCTCCGGACATTTTCTACATGAACGGCGAATACCGCGTCTATTATTGCGTGTCTGAATTTGGCAAGCGCAACTCGGCGATTGGTTACCAGTCGACCACTTCGATTATGCCGGGCACCAATGGCTATGGCTGGAAGGACCATGGTCACGTTATCCATACCAAGGACGGGACGGACAAGTACAATGCGATTGATGCCGACGTAGTGCGCGATACCGAGGGGAACTACTGGATGGCATTCGGGTCGTTCGGGCTCGGCATACAGTTGATCAAGCTCGACGCGACTACGGGCTACCAGGCAAGCGATGACAAGACCATCTACAACATCGCACGCCGCACGAGTACGGCAAGCGGGGGCGCGGAAGAAGGACCGAGCCTTATCGAGCACAACGGGCAGTACTTCTTGTTTACGGCCTGGGACAAGTGCTGCCAGCAGGGAGCGAACATAGAGCAGACCACGTACAAGACGGCATACGGGCGTGCAGACAAAGTAACTGGACCATATGTGGACCGCGCAGGCTACAACATGGCGACAGGCGGCGGCACGATTTTGCTGGAACGTTACGGGCGCTATGTGGGCCCGGGCGGTGGCGAGGCTTTCCAGGACTTGAACCGCGTGCGCTTTGTGCATCACTACTACGATTTGAATGGCGACAAGTACAACCACATCCACATCCGCGATGTCGTGTTTACCGAGGATAACTGGGCTGAGATGGGACAGCCCTTCCTCGGGCGTTATTTGAGTGCCGAGGTGGAGCACGGCGTGTTGACCCGCGCCGTTTCGGGTGACCTCGCGATTACCCGCAGTACCACCGCTTCTAACGGCGAGTACCTTGCGTACGTGAATACCGAAGGTTCCAAGATACACCTGCCGATGAACATTATGCAGGCGGGTGATTACCTGCTACGCTACCGCTATGCAAATGGAGGCGATGCCGCCGCGACCCACAAGGTAACCATCAATGGCAAGTCGCAGACGGTGACGCTCCCGCCCACGGGTTCCTGGGGCACGTTCCCCGAGAAATCCGTGGTGATGGTACCCGCCACTCTCAAGCGCGGCGGCAACTTCATCGACATCGAACCCTCGCCCAACGGCAACTTTGCGGAACTCGACCGCATCGACTTCTTGCGCGTAATCCGTGATACCCTTCCGGCGAACGGCTTTGACAACGGCATTCGCGTGCGCCTCACGAAGGATGACGAGTTCGCCATCAAGGACGGCGGCTATGCTATTTACGAGAACGTGGTGACGGATTCCATCAGGTCCCAGGAAGTGTCTATCGAGGTGAAAAGCGTTACGGGCGGCAAGCTCAGCATTCGCGACGGCAAGAAGGACGGAACGGTCCTTTCGGAATGTGAACTGGCGGCAGCCAACGCAAAGTCTGCGGCTAACGGCTGGACGCAAGTTGCCTGCTCGAACCTCAAGGGTATTGGCGGCGTGAAGGACTTCTACCTGACGGCTTCGGGCGTGTCGGGCGAAGTGACGCTCAAGAACATCGTGTTTGCGAGCGCGCCCGGAGGAATTGAATGCACCGAGGAACCGTGCGGGGAGCCGGGCTCCAGTTCCAGCGAAGTTGCTCCCGGAAGTTCCAGCAGCGGGACGGATGCAATTTTGCAGCGTGCCCACCGCCACAATTTGCAGCAGCGTGACCGCAAGGGCTACCGCGACCTCAAGGGCCGCAGCTTCGACAAGCAAATCCGCTACAGGGTGATGTTCTAAAGACGTTTACATCATTGCGAGGAGCTATGCGACGAAGCAATCCATTTTTCAGTGTCATCCTGAGCGAAGCCGTTAGGCGGAGTCGAAGGATCTCTCTGCGGTTAACGCACGCCACCTTGCTTTTTGCAACCGCGGCCTTCGCCGCGAACCCGCTCACGACAGAATTCTATTCCGCCGATGCGGCAGCCCTCGTGCACAACGACAGCCTGTTCATCTTTGCGGGTCACGACGAACAGGGCCCGCAGGGCAATAACAACAAGGCGTTCATCATGAACGACTGGCACGTGCTCGTGACCGACGACATGGAAAACTACCACGATTACGGCGCCGTGCTGAGCGTGAAGACCTTCAAGTGGGCAAATGCGAGCGCCTTTGCGGGCCACTGCGAATACCGTAACGGAAAGTTCTACTGGTACGTGGCGGTGCATCACGGGAGCATCAAGCAAGATGAAGGTTTTGCTATCGGCGTTGCCGTGGCTGACCATCCCTCGGGCCCGTGGGTAGATGCTATTGGGCAGGCGCTCATTACCGACAACACGCCGAACGATGTGGCGCTCAATATCGACCCCGCGATTTTCTACGATGGCGATGACATCTGGATGTATTGGGGCTCGTGGAATGCGGGCCGCCGCGTGAAACTCAAGGAGAACATGATTGAACTCGCGAGCACACCCGAAGACATCAAGATCAAGGATTTCTTCGAGGCTCCCTGGATGCACAAGTACCGCGGGAACTACTACTTCAGTTACGCTTCGGGTTACCCTTCCACCACGAACTACTCGATGGCGACGAGCCTGAACGGGCCCTGGACGCAGATGGGCGTGCTGAACGACAAGCTCGACAATTCCGAGACGAACCACCAGGCGATTTTCAAGTATCTCGGGCACTGGTACTTCATGTACCACGGCGCAAATTCTCCGGGCGGCTGGACTTACCGCCGTTCCGTGAATATCGATTACCTGTATTATAACGAAGATGCGATTATCCAGAAAATCAAGCGCACCTCTACGGGTGTAGACAAAGTAAATAATGCGCTCGTGGAGAACGGCGGCTACCGCATGACGGTTTCTCACAGTAACTTGACGCTTGAAGACGAGAATGGAATCGTGGTGCAGCGCCCGCTGGTAGAAGGTTCTTCGGAGGCCCGCGCCAACAATCAGCTGTGGGTACTCAAGCAAGCTGAAAAGCGCCGCCATTACACGCTGCAGAACTTCGGTACGGGCCGCTATTACTGCCCGCCGACAAAACTTCTTGACACCGTGAAGACTTCGGCGACGCCTTGCGAAATCCGCATCGAGAATGCGTCTGTCAACAAGGGCTATTACCTTTACGGCGATTACGACAGCGACTTCGTGGGCGACGTGCTGAACATCTCGAAGGATTCCGGCATGCCCGTGATTACATGGGTGCGCACCGGTACAGACAACCAGAAATTCAAACTGGAAAAAGCCGTGTTGCCGGATACCGCGATGGTAGTGTCCAGTTCTAGTTCTAGCGAGATTGCGCCGGAAAGTTCTAGCAGCGGAACGGATGCAATTTTGCAGCGCGTCCATCGCCACGACTTGCAGCAACGCGACCGCAAGGGTTACCGCGACCTGAAGGGTCGCCACTTCGATAAGCAGATCCGCTACAGGGTGATGTTCTAGGTTCTTTGGAATTTATTTGCTTGCATAGCGTTATTTTTTAGTATATCTTTAAATCGGTGGTGTGTGGAAGCGAGGTCTTATGAAGAGATTCAACGCCGTATTCACGCTTTCTGCTGCCCTCTGTGTGCAGGTATCTTTTGCTGCCGACTGGTACGCGAAGGAAACCCGCTGGGCGGGGCATGACCCGGACATCATCCGTTACGAAGACGGTTACGCGCTCGCGACCACGGACAACCACATGCTCATGCAGTTTTCCGAGGACGCGCTGAATTGGAAGAACGGCGAGCCCGCAATGCCCGAGTTCTCGCAATGGCTTTACAAGTACGCCCCCAACATGATCGACATCTGGGCGCCCGATATCCACTACATCGGCGGCGAGTACCGCATGTACTATTGCGGTTCCGAGATGGGCATTCGCTCGTCGGGGATGGGCTTCATGTCGAGCAAGGAAATCGACCCGACAAAACCCGGCTACGGCTGGACAGACCAGGGCGAAGTGATTCACACTGTCAAGAGCGATTCCTACAACGCAATCGATGCCGCTGTCCTCAAGGACTTGGATGGAAAGGTCTGGATGGCGTTCGGCTCGTGGGGCACGGGCATCCACATTTTGGAACTTGACGAGTCTACTGGCAAGGTGAAGAACGGTGCCAAGATGCAGAACATCGCGAACCGCGGTGGCGCAGGCGTCGAGGGCGCAAGCCTTATCGAACACAACGGCAAGTACTTCTTGTTCACCGCATGGGACAACTGCTGCAAGAAGGGTGCCGACCTCGAGAACAATTCTTACAAGACAACGGTCGGTCGCTCCAACCGCATTGACGGCGGGTACGTGGATCGCAGCGGCAAGGCGTTGCTCGACGGCGGCGGAACGATTCTGCTCAGCCGTTACGGGCGTTACTACGGGCCTGCGGGAGGCGAGGCGTTTGAAGATATCAATCGCCAGCGTTTTGTGAATCATTACTACGACAAGAACGACGGTGGCAATTCCTACATACAGGTGCGCGATATCGTGTGGACCGAAGACAACTGGCCGGAACTCGGGCAACCCTTCCTCGGGCGTTACCTGAGCGCAGAAGCGGAACACGGCATCCTTACGCATGTGGATATTTCCAGCAGCTCCAAGGCATCGAACGGAGAATTCTGCGCCTACATCAATTACGACGACAGCAAGATCCGCCTGCCGATGATTATCCCGCAGGAAGGTGACTACCTGATACGCTACCGCTACGATAACGACTGGACCGAAGACGGCGCGAACGGCAGCTCGCATTTTGTGGACATTAACGGAAAGACGCGCGAAGTGGAACTCCCGCTGACAGGCGCATGGAGCGAATTCCCCGAAAAGTCCGTCGTGTATATCCCGACGAAACTCAAGCGCGGTTCGAACTTCATCGAGATTACGAAGGGCAAGCATTATGCGGAACTAGACCGTCTCGACTTCTTGCGCATCATCCGCGATACTATTCCCGCGAACGGATTTGACAACGGCATCCGCGTGCGCCTTACCGAGAACGACGAGTTTGCCATCAAGGATGGCGGCTATGCGATTTTCGAAAACGTGATAACCGATTCCATCGTGGGTGCGGGCGTGAGCGTGCAGGTGAAAAACGCTGCAGGCGGTACGCTCAGCTTGCGCAAAGAAAGCAAGAAGGGCGACGTGATTTCGAAATGCGAAATGCCCGGCAGTGGCGATGCATCGAAATGGACCGAAGTGAAATGTTCCAACTTACCGGAACTCGCAGGCGTGCAGGACTTTTACCTGACGGCGGAAGGCCTGGGCGGAGAAACACTCGTAGGCAACATCAAGTTCGGCGAGGCGGCAGATACCGCTTCTGTGCGGATTCGCGACACGCGCCGCGCGAACCCTGCAAACGCATCGCCTATACACAAAGACGGTTACCGTGACTTGAAGGGCCGCCACTTCGAAAAGCAGACCCGCTACAGGGTGATGTTCTAACTATATTTTGTTAGAACAGGTGTAAGGAAAGGAGAAAATATGATTTATCATTCTGAGCGAGGCAACGTAGTTGCGAAGCCAACGAATCTAGTACTCATTTTATTTTCTGTATGTGCGATAGCCTTATGCCTTACCGCTTGCGATGACGATGACAGCAGTTTCGCCACACGCCCGGACGATGATTCTTCAATTGAAACGTCTTCCTCTGCAGTACAGTCATCCTCGGAGCGAAGCGGAGGGAATCCATCCAGTTCTAGCGTAAAATCGAGTAGCAGCTCTGTGGCGTCGTCTAGCTCGGAACAGTCTTCTAGTTCAGGAGGCTGCAAGACCGAAACCGAAGACAACTGCGAATATGGCGAATTGGTTGACGAACGTGATGGTCAAACGTACAAAACTGTGAAAATTGGTAAACAGTGGTGGATGGCGGAAAACCTGAACTACGCCTACTCATCTACAGAGGAACCGGATTATCCAGCTAGTACCTGTTACGAACATTCTGGCAAATATTGCGAAAAGTACGGTCGCTTGTACACTTGGCCTGCAGCGGTAGACAAATTGGAAAGCGAATGCGGCTACCAAACATGTTCATTGCCCTCAGGAAACATCCAAGGTGTGTGCCCTAGCGGCTGGCATCTACCTAGCAAGGCCGAATGGGAAACGTTATTCTGGACAGTCGGCGGAAATTTGACCGCGGCCAAGATGCTCAAGTCCACATCAGGGTGGCTCCTTGACGGCAATGGAACAGACTCCTTCGGGTTCTCGGCATTGCCTGCTGGTCAAGAGTACAACGTTATTGATTTCAAAGACGAGGAGCGCGCCACATATTTCTGGAGTTCTACTGAAAGCGATAATAACTATGTTTACCATGTAGCCATGGGCTACGATGTCACTAATCCATACTTGGCATACATCAGCAAGAAATATTGGTTCTCTGTTCGTTGCCTCAAAGATTGACAAGACAATTCTACTTCTGGCACAGCGAGAAATTGTCGCGCTTGCAGATTGCCTTGACTTCGCGTTCCAGGATGCTTGACTTCTGTTCTTCGAGGTAATAGCGGCTCACGAGGCCCGCACGGCACTGCTCGTAATCCATGTCCCATTTGCGGTCGGCGCACCACATCCACAGATATTCCTTGCAGCTGTTCTTCTCGGGACTTTCCAGGCACTGTTCCTTGAGCGTGCCGCAGTCCGCAATGGAATTGTTCTTGAAGTTGCTTGCTATGCAGTAGCGCTTGAGTCCGTCGGCATAGGCTTCATCCTTGTCTTCCTTGCTGATGTTATTGGGCAGGAATTCGGACCACTTGGTAGTATCGAGCATCATCGCGGCCTTCACGAACGAGGCAAAGCAAGTCTTGGAAGTATCGCTGGTTCTGCGGTGGTACAGTCCGCGCCTGTAATAGGTGTAGGCTTCGCTGTTTGCACGGCGCCAGTCGCCATCCCAGTCTTCTTCGTCATCTTTGTCAATTCCTGCGCAAAACACGTCCTGGAACAGGCGGCAGCCACGGAAATCCCAGCTATCCGCAAAGTCGCCCTTCGTATTGGCGCAATTGACCTCGGCAATATGGCTGAAGTCCACACCGTCGCCGTTCACCTTCAGCGCGATGCTCGACTTGGACACCCCGCTAAATACGCCCATGCCGTTCTTGATGTTCGATTCCGGCACGACGCGCGAATCGCTCTGCGATGCAAGCACCTTGTCGTTGTAATCCACGTAGGCCTCGTCGGTCGCATAGAACACTACCGTATTTTTGCCGAGCGTGAGCATCATGTTCGTTCCGTATAAAGTATCAAGCGAATGCATCCCCGCAGTTATGGTATTGACCTGGTAGCCCATCACGACCTGCGATTCCAGCGGATCGTGCATCGAAATACCGGTATAGCCCTGGTCATCCGTTTCGGTAAGCCCGCCGAGCATGCCGTTGATTGTCGTATTCATGGATTCACCATTCTCGTAATCGTAATCCAAGATAGTGAGCACTCCGGCCACGGACTTGTCGTAATCCAGCGCTATCTTGATGAATTCCATGTCGAACGGAAATTCGATGAAGTCTATCTCGAAGGAATCGTCCTTGTTTTCAATCCACTTGTAGCTACCGTCCTGCTGGGGCGCGTTTATTCCGGTAACCTTGACGGCGGGCGGAATGGTCGCTGTCGCCTCGAACGTCGATTTTGCACGGTGACCGGCGCTATCCCACTCGAAATAGGCGACCATCCTGTATTCGTGTTCCTCATGACCGTGAAAACCTTCCCTAGAAAAACAGTTCGGGTTCCCCTTTAGCGGGGCAAGAGTATCGGTATATGGATTTCCGTCCTCATCTGGAATATAGGTATGATTTTCTACAACGACAAATGCGCTATCGTAGAACGCGAAATCCTTCGAAGCGGTTTCGTCGAGTTCGTACACCTTCGAAAAGCAAACATAAGAAGTATCTTCCGCGGCGATGATGCCGTAGGTATAGATGCCCGCATACACGTCGCGGTCTTCGGGGTAGTAGTCCCACGGCCCGTGGAAATCGCACGCGCAGAAGAGCAGCGAAAGCACCAACAGCAAACCCACCAGAATGTCATTCTGAGCCCTGTAAGGGCGAAGAATCCAGGCAAAATCTTTTCTGGATCCTTCGACGGAGTTTACCCTGAGCTTGTCGAATGGGCTCAGGATGACACTGGACTGACAAGCAGACTTAGAAATAATACTCATAGTTCAGCATAATCGGTAAAAAGGGGAACTGCGTAATTTCATTCTTCTCAGGCGGGTTCTTGCTCGTGTCGTAGTAGGAATAGAACATGTTCTCGTGGTCGGTCAGGTTGATGATGGTCCAGCTGAAGTTCCACTTGCCTTCGCGCCCGATGTCAATGGCCTTCACGTCTACGCGGAAGTAATCCGTCTGGCGGCCTGCATTGCGGCTTCCCGGCAAAACGGTAATCTTGTCGTCGTACTGCTGGTTGCCAATGTCTTGCGGGAAGTAGTAACCCTTGTATTCGCTGATGGGCATGCCCGCAGAATACTTGACCGCAACGGAAGAACGCACGTAGCGGCCCTTCGTCTTGTGTTTCCAGAGGGCATCCTCGTCGCCCTTCCAGTTAATTCCCAAGTCCATCTTCAATGCGTAGGGTTGATGCCAGCTCGGGTGATACGCGTTTGTGCCGTCATCGGCCTTCATCACGCTCAGGCTCTGGCTCCAGTTGATGCCACCGAACCACCAGCCCTTATTCTTGCGCAACGAAAGCTCGTAACCGAAGGAATATCCTTCCGCAGTGCCGAACCCGTCGGCAATCACGAAATCACTGGAAGACTCCTCGCTGGTGTCGCGCTGTGTCTGGAACGTATTCAGGTTGTTCTGCGTCTTGTAATACACGCCCACGGTCGCATCGTAATCTTCGAAAATTTCGCGCTGGGTGTATTCCGCGGCAAGCAGCCAAGAAGATGCGGGCTCGATATGCTTGCCGGTCGTGGTAGTAGTCGCGGGGTAATAAAATTCATTCAGCGTTTCCTGGTCAGTATAGACAATCGAGTTCAGGTATTGCAGGTAGTAGCCGCCATAAAGTTCAAGCGTCTTCGTGTCGTCGAGATTGAGCGAGAGGGAGGCTCGCGGTTCCACGCCAAAGTGTTCCGCCGCCGTCTGGTAATTGAAACGCAGGCCGTATTGCAATAGCGCATCGGGAGTAACCTTCCAGGCGTCCTGCACGTATGCCACATGATGGAAAGGCTTCTGGATGTCGGCAATCTTCAATGTGGACATCTGTTCCTGGTAACGCTCGTAGTCGTATTCCAGTTCGTAGCCCGCAGTAAGCGTGTGGTTGTCGATACCGCGGTAGTTCACCCACTGCTTGCCCGAGAACGTGTAGAGGAACATCTCGATGGACATGAGCTCGCCAATATACATAGTCTGGTAGAACTTGCTGTATGCGAGCGTGGCGTTGTAATCCCAGTCGCCGTTGATGCGGTGCGTGATGTTCACGGGAATCGCGACGTTGCCCCAGTCCATATAGAGCGGGTCGAAACTCAGTTCGTCCTTGCCCACGTAGAAACTGAACTTGAATCGCGTATCTTCCGTTATGTTGTACATAAACGTGCCCTGCAGGTCCGTGAACTCGTAATCCAGCGCAAGATCGAGCAACCCAATCGTATTCATCAAATCGAGCATGAACCCGATGTAGGTGGTACGGCCCGCGACAACCCAGCGGGCATCGCCCTTGTGGCCCTCAGTATGGAGCTGTGCGGCGAACGTGCTTATCTTGACGCTCGACTTGCTGAACCATTCCTCCACAGTATCCTGGCCACCCGCGCGCCCATCCATCTTGAGCACGGAACTCAGGCGGTTGCCGTACTGCGCGGGGAACCCGCTCTTGTAGAACTGCACGTCATCGATGCCTTCTACGAGGAAGGTACTGAACAGCCCGAAGAAATGTACCGGGGAATAAACGACCGCGTTATCGAACAGGAACAAGTTCTGGTCGGCGGCGCCACCGCGCACGTAAATCTTGGAACTGAAATCGGAACTCGCCACCACGCCCGGCAGCGCCTGGATACTCTTAATCACGTCGGCCTCGGCAAGGCCGGGCATTCGCTTGATGGACTTCGCCGAAACCACCGATTCGCCGGGCTTGCGCTTGGGGCGCTTGCGCAACTGCACCACGACTTTCTTGAGTTCGGTGACCTTCGTGTTGTCGCCCGCGGCCAGGAGGGAATCCACATTGACTTCCTTGGGCTGGGTGGTGTCGGCGGGTTGCGTGGAATCGGGTGTCACGACAGTTGGTTCGGCAGGCAGCGTATCGTTAGCCGGAACCGCAGCGGAATCCTCGGCGAGGGGGCCTTCCCCATTCTCGTCGGCAAAGGCATCTCCCAGCGTCTGCGAGAAAGAGCGTTCCGTACCCACGTACTTGAGCTCGTAGCATTTTTCCTTCTCGGCTCCCGCAGTATCGGAATTGGTAACGCAGATGTTCCAGAGCGTGTCTTCCGGGAGCACCACGCGGAACGGCTCGCCGACCGTCGTCTGCAAAGCCTCTCCCGACTCGAGAATTTCCACGTTCAGCTTTTCGCCCGCTGCAAAGGAAGGGTCATGCACCACGCCGTTGAAGGTAATTCCATCAACTTGTGCAGAATCAGGTCTGGATCCTTCGACTGCGCACCCTTCGGTGCTCCGCTCAGGATGACACTCGGGGGAACCGGCCGCCGGTTCTTGCGCCAGGGCAGCCACAGCCATCAAAAAAACAACAATGCCAGTATAAATTTTCAACAAACTTCTCGTATTTCGACAAAAAATAGCAAATAGGAAACCCTACTTGCCCTTGTAACACCTGACGGCGCCAAAAGTGTCACCTGTTTTCGAGAAAATGTCAATAAATCGGAATTGCTTTCTGCGTACCCTTCTTCGGGCCCAAAGTCTGCGCATTTTCTTTCTGGTATATGCCGAATACATTTTCTTCTTGATTGTACCGAACTTCTACGGGCAAGTCATTAGTGGTAGAGGACCATTTCGCTAGATGATGCTCGATATTTGTCGCCACCAAATCTTTCTGCGCATACTCGCAATATTTGTCAAAGTTGCATTTTTCCGAGGCGCTTGCACACACCGCAAAAACAAGAAACAAAATCCAGCACTTGTTCATCATATATTTAAAATAAACTCTTGCCATGGCAAGGTCAAGGCGCGATTGCACTTTATATACGAAAAAGGCCGCTGAAGGCGGCCTAATACAAAAAAAATTCCACGGACTGAGCTATAACTTGCCCTGTTTCTGTACCAACGAAATCTTGGAGAAATACTGAGCCTCTTCTGCAGTAAGCTTCCCGGCTTCAACCAGAAGGCTCGTCAGGTCACGAGCTTCGTCCTCGCGTCCCTGCAAGTACGAGCCCTGTTTTTCGTAAAGCATGTCCGTCATTCCGTCAACCTCGTTCAGAAGTGTTTCATCGGTATACCCTTCTAAAGATACATCTTTCGCAAAGTCCTTGTCAAGCAGTTTCTTCAGCTTTTCTTCGGGGATTTCCTTTTCCTCGAGGACATCCCTAAAAATGCGAAGCATTTCGGCCCTGTCAGACTGTTCGCGCCTTTCTGGCGGGGTTCGGTCCTCAATGGCGAAAAACTTCTCGATTTCAACCAGGTAGATGTCAAGTTTTTCGTAGAAAAGATGGCGATTGCGGACCAGTTGCGCATGGTGTAGGTAGGTGTTGATTTCTGTCGGGAACTGGTTTTCGGTCAACAGCGAGAGCACGTAGATGTGCGGCAGGTTGTAGTCCTGCGACTTCTTGACCGTCCGCGAGACGACACGCGAAGTGTAATAGATGAGCCTGTCGACGAACAGCGTGTTGAAGTTCTGCTGCACCTCGATGAGCACGGGTTCTCCCGCCTGCGTGGTGCCGTAGATGTCGAAGATGGCCGTCTTGTCATTGAGAACGCCGGGGTTCTCAGGCACGCCAAGAGTGTACGATTTGATGGCCTTATCGCCGGTGAGGCCGAGCATCGCGTTGAGAAATTTCACGGTCCGTTCGGGCTTGGCCTCGTTCGCCATGAGCATCTTGAAGATGCCGTCGCTGAACGGGTAGACATTCTTGAACTTTTTCCTGTAATATGCCAAGTGCTCAGGATGCTCGGACACGTCCTTCACAAAGGCGATGAATTCTCTACGAGTCATTTATACTCCGTTTATGGTGGAACCGCGGAATTGCAGTGCCTCTACCTATAAAACGGATTTGACCCCCAAAATGAGCCGAAAAAGTTTGTTTACATGCTTTTTTTACAAAAGCAGGCTTTCGACTCGACTGAGATGGGGAAAAACAGAAGATCCCCGCCTACGCGGGGATGACATTAGGATGGGCGCGGGGATGACAAGAGGGCTAGAACTTTCCGACAGTCACGCCGGCATAGAATCCGGGCCACCAGCGGGCCTTGTGATCGCCGCTGCCGAAGTCATCGTGATAATCGGCGCGGGGCTTCACCAGAATCTTGTCGGCGTAGCCGAGCGATGCGACGTTGACCGTGCCGCCCACAGAGAGGCCGAAACCGGGGAACAGGCGGCTGGTATAGCCCAGGCGCAAGCGGTGATGGTAGCCATCCTCGTATTCATCCTTGTCAATCATGTTTTTATGAAAATTCAGGAACATGTATTCAAGTTCAAAGTGGCTGCCGTACTTGCCAAACTGCGTGCCGGCACCGATACCGGTTTCCCAGACATCGCTGAAGCGCTTGAATTCCGAGCCTTCTTCAATAAGGCGGGCACCTTCGAACGTGGTGAAGAAATATGCCGTGCCGAAGCGGAGTGCGAGATCGAGCGCGCCCATCTCGTTGAGCGATGTCGTTGCGCTCCACACGCCGTTACCCACGATGCTCAGGAGCCCAACCGGAGTGGTTTCGCAATGACCGCAAATGTTGATGATACCGACCTGCGTGCCTTCCGCCGTGCCGGCGATGTTCATCACGGAAACCTGCGGGCCCTTGACCTTGCCCGCGATATTCATCGCAGCGGTCACCTGCACGTCGGTTTCCCCGGCAATGTTCATGGCGGCAGAAACCTGCACACCGGCTTCGCCTGCAACGTTCATGGCGGCGGTCACCTGCACGTCGGTTTGCTTCGCGAAGTTGAAAGCCGGAGATACCTGCGCGCCTTCCACGGAATCGGCGGCGATATTCACCGCACCGGAAATCTGCGCACCAGAAGACTTCTTACTCGCAATATTCACCGTCGATGCAATCTGCGCACCGTCGAAGGATTCCGCGTAGTTGATAGTACCGCTGAGTTGCACACCCTCGAAGTGGGCGTTCACTCCGTTGTAAATGTCGGTCACCTGAAGGCCGTGCATTTCTTTCTGCGCCACGTTCGCGATAAGGCTCAATTGCGTTCCGAGCATGTAGTCTTCGCTCTTCGCGACAAAGAATCCCAGCTGCAGGCCCTTACGCGGCTCCTTGTCGGTATCCACTGCATTGAAAGTCACGCGATATTTGCCGTTATGGTCCAGCGAATCGAGCGAGCATGCGATGGTATCGCCAGAAGCGCAGTTCCTGTTGCCGCCAATTTCGCCGCGCATTGCGGTCTGCTCGACAGCGACCGTGGCAAACTGCTTTTTCGTGAGTCTCGCACGGTAGTTATTCTGCAAGGCGATTGTCGCCTCCTTGTATTCCGCAGGGCGTTCCAGGCGCACAACGTAATTGCCCGCAGGGAACCCGAGGCTCATCGCGCGACCCGCCTTCTTGTAGAGTTCCGCAACCAGCTCGCCCTTTTCATCACGGATGAACAGACGCCCATCCACGTCCTCGTCAATCTCGAGGCCTGCACTCGTGCTGCGCAAATCCGTCATCACCACGTCGCCCGTACCCGCCAAATTCATGTCACGGCTCGGGTGCTGCGCGCCGCCCAGCGTCTTTTCGGTTTTCTGCAAAGTCTCGTTAAACGCAAACTGGTAGGCTTCGGACAAAGTAACCTTGCCGTCACCGCTCAGGTCACCTGCACCGCGGAGCCCGCTCACCAACGCATGCGTGAAGAACGAACCCTTCAGCTTGTCGCTCTCCTGGCTCGATTCATCTTGCGTACTGCTCGTGATGAACGCGTAACCCTTCATGTCGCTGCTCTGGTCCACCATGAACGCAGGCACAGCAACACCGCCCTTGAGGCGCGTAATCGCACCCGAACCGCAGGCATCAATAACCGCAATCTTCACGTCGGCATTCAGCGCGTCGATACGCTTGCGCAGTTCCTTCCAGGCATAAACTTCCTTGCCCAAGCGCAGGCCCTTCTCGTCGGCATGCCCGCTGTAATAGAACAGCACCTCGTTGCGGCCACCGGCACTCTTGTTCTGCGCCACCTTGCGGTCAAGGCCGTCAAGCTGTTTCTGGAGGCTTGCAACACCAGGTTCCTTCACGAGAAACACGTTGCCCGACTGCACGCCGCCCATTTCGCCAAGCACCTTCGCGAAGGACTTCGCGTCGCTTTCGGCATAGCGGAGCACAGGGCGGCCCTCGCCACCGTAGTTCGCGCTCACCGCCACAACATAGCGGTTGATGCGTGCATCGTTTGCCTGGGCATTCGCAGCACTCACATTGGATGCCGCCGCAAAAACGAGCAGCGCAATCAGCGAAACGACCTGCAACGCAATCGATGTATCCAGCTTTTCAATAATCTTCATCATCTTATTTCCCCTCCACCTTGCGCAGGTTCACAGAAACCGCGTTTACATTCTTGTTCTTGAGCAGTGCATCCAGATTGCTGGCATCGACATCGAACGAATCGCGCGAAGTCACGAAGAAGAACTTCTCGAATTTCGGGGCGTTGTCCAGCTTGTAGGCAAACGGGAGCGTCGTCATCTTGCCGGGTTCCAGCGCAATCGCCTGCGAACCGTCGCCCATGTGCATCGTAAGCGTGCCGTTGCCGTCGAGGCTGAAGAGCATGCCGAAGCATTTTTCGGGAACAGCGTAACGGAGCTGGATCTCGTCGCCCTCGCGGACTTCGGAAAGGTTCGCAAGTTGCACCGCACTGTCGCCCGTCTTCTTCCAGACTTCCATGCGGGCGTTCAGGCCCTTGATACGGGTGTCCGATGCCTCGCCAAATGCATTGTCGCCGGTAAGGGCTGCGTCGGCCATCGCGACGTCCATTACCTGGGCGCCATCGTTTGCAGACTGAGCCAGGCCAATCTCGCGCTGGCTGAAGAGTGCGACCGATACCACCGCGAGCACGAGTGCCGCAGCGGCAGCGATTTTCACGAACTTGAAACTCACGACATTGCCCGCGCCGTTCATACCGCGACCCGAGCCAAGTTCACGAGCCTCCATCTTTTCCGAAAGCCTCTCGAAGGGCATCTTCTTCAGGATGGCGCGGTTGTCTTCGCGCAACATCTTCACGCGACCGGCGAAAATTTCGTCCGTCGCTTCCATCTCGCGGATTTCCCGCATTTCGCTCTCGGGCAAGTCGCCCGTCAAGTAGCGTTCCAATTTCCAGTCGGGAATCATCACTTCACCTCCAGGTTCTTGAGTTTCGCCTGCAATCCGCGCAAACGCTTGCGGACGCCGCTTACAGACAAGTTTACTTCTCGCGCGGTCTCTTCGAGGGTCATGCCGTCCACAAAGTGGAGCACCGCAATAGTGCGGCTGGATTCCGGCTCCTTCGAGAACAGCTTCGCGAGCACGCTCTGTGCCCCGAAACTGTCGTCTTCCTCGTCCGCGCAGGCAATAGTCAACAGCAGCTCGCTCGAATCCACGTCCAGACCGCGGCGGTGCTTATCGCGGATACGGTTCAGGCAGAGCCTGGTCGCCGTATTCCACAACAGGCTGCTCGGCTGCGACAGGTCCAGCGAATCCATCCGGTCGAACACGCGCAGGAAAACCTCCTGCATCATGTCCTGGGCCTCGGATTCGTCCCTGAGCATGTACTGGCAGCGCCTGAAAACCATCGGGGCGTACGTCTCGTAGAGCCCGGACATTTTCTCGCGATCTGCCTGATTATTGCCTTTCATGCTTGTGTAACACCTGGGAATCAGAAAAGTGTCACCACAAATTTAGAAATTTACGGAAAAACCTCAAAATGTCACGAGGCAAGCGAAAATCCCAGCCTGTAGGCGCATCTCCCGGCATGTTCGGAGAGCCCTTTTTTGGCCTTTGTGCCCGAAATTACCACTTTTCCGCGGATTTTGAAGCCCGCCGTGCCCAAAATCTCCTTGAGCGCCCTCACCACGCCGGAAGTCTGCCCGCAGAAAACATTGAACGGGAAGGGGGTCGTGCAGCTGGTAATTATATAGGCGTCCTTGCCCTTGTGGAGCGGTTTCGGGATTCCGAGCTTGGATTCGGCCATCAAAGCGTAGACCATGCGGTCGAAAAGCGCCTTCAGGGTGCCGGGAATGTTGCCCCAGTAGACCGGGGCCGCCACGACCAGGACATCACAGGCCTCGATCTTCTCGGCGATACGGTGCGCGTCGTCTTGCGGCAGGCAACAGCGCCCGCACTTGCGGCATTGCATACAGCCCCTGCACGGCGAAAACTTCAGGTCGGCCACATTCACCACGTCGATACGGGTGTCTTCGGAAAAATCCCCGGCAACGGACTCCGCCACGCCTTCCATAAAACGGCTTGCCGCCTGCGAAATCGTACCGTTCCGGCGCGGGCTTGCATTCAGGACCAGGATATTCATAAGACCTCCCTTTTTATGGTATAACACCCCAGGGAGGCAAAAGTGTTACCCTACCCCGAAAATTTCGCGAGGTATTCCTTCGCGTCGCAGCTTTCGACCAAATCGCCGAGCAGTTTTTGCAGCCTTTCGAGCACAGCGCAGCCCGCATGTTCGAACACGACAACCTTCTTGAAGCGGTCACGGTGCCGAAGCAAGAATTCCAGGTTGTTCATGTCGGTTTTGGGGAAGCCGTAGCCCAAGAAGTAAATCTCCTCGGCATTTTTCAGGTAGTAATCCGCCTTGCTCCAGAGCAAGTTGAAAAGGCTCCCGCGCAAAAAGGATTCCTTCGCGTGCGCCATCGGGATGTAGATGGGCGTATCTTCACGATAGATGGGGAAACTGCGGTCGCAAGGTTCCACCTGACAAACGTTCTTGAGGTCGAGCGGGTCGGAGGCGCCCTTGACCGGGTACCAGTTGAGCGAACCATGCAACTTGATGAGGTCAACCGTGAGCGTCCGCGGGGCACGAACCGCACTCCGGTCCGCAGGGTCAATACGCACGCCGTAATCCACCGCCACGCGGGCAGAAAGATCCGGGTCGGTCGCAATCACGTCTTCGATAAGCGTGTCGTAGTTGAACGATAGCAGTAGCGTATCGCGCACGCCCTCGCCCGGGCAATTCTCGCAACCCGCAAGGAACTTCCGGAGCACCGCGGCAGAGCCCGCATCCATTCCCTTGTCGTGCCGTATCTCGTTCGCAATAAAACGCAGCAGCTCGAAACGCAGACTCGAGTGGTAAAGGCTCTCGCGCACGCCGGGGAAAATCTGCGCCGAAAGTATCGAGGTTGAAAGCCGCTCAATGTCCAAATAATCCGGCTGGTTATTGCACAGTTCCAGAAAGTGTCTGCAGTAATCGCGCAGGTGCGGGAACTCGTCCGGAATCCCGAAGGGAATGCGCTCGTTCAGGTCGCGGAGCGTAGGCATCTGCGGGCAGAAAGACTTGCTGAAGCCGGAGCCCAGCACAAAAATACGGCGGTATGTACCCGATGTAGTTTCCATAGCCTACTCCCTTAGTCGTCCTTAATGCAACGGACTGCGTTCAAAGTTCTTTTTACCACATAATCTTTAAACTGGAGGGAATTTTTCTTGTTAAAAACAACAGGATAGGCGTTTAGCTTATTATACGAGACTGGAGTCGACTGCCAGAATGTCGCGAGTTTGGTCCTGTCAGAAACGGCACTCACCGTGTCGTAGGCAAGTGACGAATCTCTCCCTACAGTGAGCGTCCTTTGCATATAGAGGTTGAGCCCAATAACATCATCATCCTCGTAGAAGTCGCTATAATTCGCATAGTATGTCCGGACATCTAGGTCAAAATAATACATCTCCGTATAAGAAGGCAAATGCCACCCCTCCATACAGATTCCACGAACAGTTTGACTATCGAAAAGGCTATCCGTATATTGCCTATCGTACTCTTTATCGAGCCCCATTGCCGTAGACCAGGAATAATACACCGTGTCGTTATCGCCAATCGTCTCGACAGGGTACGGGCTGTTTGCAGTATAGGCATAACCGACCGTAGGCAAGTAGGCCAGGTTCTCTGCCATCCACGTCTTTCCAAGAATCGTTATGGCGGCATAGACTCTACCATCTCGCTCGTCCGTCACATGGAACGTGTCGGCAGGGACCCACTTAGAATTATGGCAAACGCTGTTTGTCAAGCCATTAGGCTCAACAAGCCCTTCATTCTCCTCGTTACAAGGGGGCATGTAGTTGACCTGACTTTGCGTCTCCCATGAGTAATACGGGTATCCTGAATCCACGCACCGCTTATGGACGCCATTCCTTAATGTAACTTCCATGCCCTCAATTTCTTTACTGCAATAAGTCCCTGCCAGCGAATCTGCCTGAGTAAACAAAATCCAACTACTTTTTCTGGCTAGAGTGTCACAAATGAATCTCTTTCCAAGGTAGACCGTGTCTTTCCCGTGAGCCTTTCTATCACATTCCCCAAAAAGGCGTGAATAATGCGAATTGTATGATTCACCTACACTGATATTCCCCAAACTACATTCATATGTCAAATCGTCTGTAAAATACACGAAATCTTCATCGCGCGTGCAAACCTTATATTCCAAGTCCACGGGGTACAGCTTTCTTTTGCTCCACGAAGCATGGTAGCAGGTAAAGACCGAATCTTCCGTCACCCGAACAAACGAGGAGTCACTAGTGCAAAGGCCAAACCTCCTTTCATTTTCTTTCAGCACGTATTCCGACCAGCTGCCCCTTTTGCAAGTATATATGACGGTATCTTCCGCAATACTATAGGTCGTATCGTCAGCGCAAATACCGTATATCTTTTCATATTTATTCAACGCTCTTCCCGACCAATAGCCATCGTCGCAAGTGTATAATTTGTTATCTCGGATAACCTTATAAAGCGTATCAAGCATGCAAAGGCCAAGTTTCTTTTCATATTCATCCAGTTCCCGTTTCATCCACCCTCCATCCATACAGATATAGGTGGCTGTATCTTCGGTTATCACGTATGCCGTATCCCGTTCGCAAAGGCCGTACTTCAATTCAGCCTCAGATGCCGTTTTGAAGGTGTATAATTTTTGATTATTCAACTTGCATATATATTTCTGATCGCGGTCCGTGTATATCTTGCCGTATTCCTCGATCGTGCACGATACGGAATCCGCACGTTCTTCAAAAAGCCGGTGCTCAATTTCTTGCCAACTTTGGGCGAGGTGATTACACAGGTATTCCTTATGGCCCACAAATGCCGTCGTATCCCACCGGGTAGAATCGCACCGGGGCAGCAAACTCGTGTTATTGTAGAAGGCCCACCTATTACTTGACTGACACACGGCGTAGCGGTCATCGTAAACAACTAATTCATCAACGCGGTCATTCGTGCAGAAGCCGTGCTCGTGATTGACGCCATCTTTGTCCGACTCCCACATATAGAATATATTCTCGACGTGTTGACCACTTTTAGTATTACAGAAATACTGGATGGTATCGAGCTTGACTATGGTGCCGCTCATGGATTTCAAGCAGTACCCGTACACATCAAGGACCGTAGCACGTTGCCATTCCGCCGTATTCCTGCAGACAAACGTCGTATTGGAATCGGCCTTGGCAATAGTCCCGAATACCCCAGAATAACATTCACCCAGTACCGAGGCGGGGTATTGCAGGGCCACCCAGCCGGAATCGGAACAGGCATACCGCGTCCCGTTCATGGTCACGTCCTCGTGCCTATTGCCACTCAGGCAGGGCCTACCGATATCTTCCAGCCCGGCCAGCGTCCACATTCCCTTGGAGCAGGTGTACAGGGAATCCGACCGGCCCTTATAAAGGTACTTCTCGCCATCTTCGCATACGGTATAGTTTCTAGTAGATTCCCACCCGCCCGCAATGCAGTCAAAGGCGGAATCACTTTCAATGACATAGACAATACGGCCGTCATTGATCTTAGAACATGCGGGCAAGTCGCCCTTCTTCTCGGTAATCGATTTCTGCTTCATGCAACGCACGCTGCCAAAGCGCCCGTCGTCCCTCTTCACTACCCACTGGCCCTCTTTGGGGACTACGACGATACTGTCATCGCGCGTCATGTAGAATGCCGTGTCGTTGATACCCGTACAGGTAAGCATGTCGTTCCTGCCCTTCACGCAGCTGCCGGCATATACAGGCTTGTAGTCGTCCTTGGATTCAAGCAGCAGCCTGTAGTCCGCAGCACGGGGCACCTCGTAACCGTCGGGGCAGAGTGCAGCCGCATCGTCAACCTCGAGGTACAGCCTTCCGTAACCTTTGCACAGGGAATCCGCATAGTCATAGCAGGTGCTTGTCGGGTGCGTCGCCTTGCTGTCGAGATTTTCGAGAGTCCACACGTCAACTCCCGAAGTCATCAGGGTGTAGACCTTGCCGCCATCCTTGTCCACAACGGCGCTGCCCTGGCCGTATTCGCTCAGGTCGATGGAATCCGTTTCGCTGATGGGGCCATCCTTTACGTCGACAATGGTCTCGACGCTGCTGCTGGAGCCCTTCGCGTCGGCACCCTTCCCGGCACTACTGCTGCTTTCGGATTCTATATCGTCGCGGTTGCTCAAAAATTCAGAATCGTCGTCACCGCAGGCATAGAGCGCCATTGCCATTGCAATGCCACAGGAGGCAAGGAGTGTTTTCTTGATAGTATTCATTACCTGCCCTCCCCGACGTTCAATTGTAGGCGATATGTGCTAGGATCCTTGAACCTGCGCCAGTCCTCCTGGAGGCAGATGAACTTTTCGCCATCGAATTCCTTGACGGTTTCATCGTTATTAGTGTTACACACGCCATATTTTGCTTCAAGGGCCGATATATTGCGCCAGCCCTTTTCGGTGCAGGTGACGCGACCATAGTCCTTCGACGTGGCGAGTTCCCCGATGTTCTTTGTCGTACACAGGGGCAGGTCATCAAAGAAATCGTGCCAGTAACCGGCACCTCCACAGTAGTACCGCGCGGTCCCTGTTTCGGGGTAGACCTTGCCCTCGTCTTCCTTATAGCATTTAGGTAACTGTTGAAACCAAAGCGCAGCAGACGATTCAAGCGTATCGTAATAACATGTTGCAATCGTCGTATATGTTTTTTCGGGATCGTCTGAACCGCCCACTATGTGCCTGTTGTTTTTCTTGTTACAGACCATCACGCTGTCATAGGTATTTTCCAATGTACCTACGTATATCCACCCTGAAGATCGGCATATACTATAATAGTCGCCAGACTTGACGATTGTCCCGGTCATAGTAGAATCACATTTGCCAACTACGACCTCTAGCGAGTATTTGACCCAGCCCGTAGAGTCACAGATGTACTGCATTTTTGCGCTATTGTAGGTACCGTTTTCGAACATGAGGAATTTTTCGGGGGTGCATGCGCCAAAGCGTTCTTCCAGTTCGGTGTAGCGCGACCAGCCATTCCCGCGGCAAATATACCGCGTATTCTTAAAGTCAATCGTGTCATTCATGTGCACCGAGGAACTGTCGTCGCAACTCCCTACATAGTCGCTGAGCTCCGCCTTTCTCCATTCGGAACTATCACAGTGGTACAGCTCTATATTGATTCCCGCAATCACCGTGTCGTTGACTCCGGCCCTCCTCTTGTTGCAGACCCCGATGGAATCCTCCAGCGGCGTGAGGTTGCGCCAGGATTCTCCCGTGCAGTAGTAGTTTACGCCGTTGAACCACATCAGTGAATCCTTGGTCTTGGCGTTACACGTGTTGGGTGAATACTCCAGGTCCGCCACCTGCCAGATGCCGTCCAGGCAAATCATCATCGTGTCGTTATAGACAATGGACTTGCCCTTGCTGGGGCAACTTTCGCTAAAGTCCGGGAGCCACCCCTTTTCCGGGTAGCAGCGGTAATTCTCCTTTTCGCCGAACACGTAAACCTGCGTCTCCGGATTCCGCCGGGTAGTATCACAGGGGGGCAGTTCCCTTTTCGACTCAACAAAGTCTGGGTAGCCCACGCAGCGGATATTGTAGAAACTGGAATCCTTCGCCTTGATGAACGAGGCCTTTTCCCTACCCTTCTTCCTCATGTAGACCTTTCCGTCCGATGTCAGGTAGTAGCCGGTCGTATCCTTGCCAGAGCACCTGAGTACGCTATCCATTGCGCAAGAGCCACCGTACTTGAGGTCCATCAGCGTATCGATTACGGCATACTTTGCGCGGTAACTTTCCAGGACGTTCCATTCCCTTATCGTGGGCAAGCGCGTGCTGTCGGGGCATGCCCGCTCGGTCTTGCTGTCCGTCGCCAAGAACAGGCGCCCGTAATCTCTACAGTTGCCGTTCTGCCTGTTGTAGCAAACGCTACTGTCCCCGTCCGCCCTTTCGGTCACCCTCTGCGTGTACCATACGATGTTGCCCGTGCGGATCCTGTAGGTATAGGAATCCGTGTACCTGTCATATACCGTGTCTATCGAGAAATCCCCGGTCGCCTCCAGGTTCGACTTGATATAGTATTCCTTGTCGGTCGTGTCCCTTTTCTCTTCGGGTTCCGACTTTGCGCCCGGCTCTTGCCTATCACCCGGTACCTGCTTGTCGCCTGTGTCCGGGTCCTCGTTCCCTGAAATTTCCGCATCGGCGGGTTCGCTCGTTCCGCCGAAATCGTCCGACTCATCTGAACCGCACGCCCAAAAAGCCAGGCATGCAGCCAGCCCTAGCCAAGAAATTCTCATCCTCATATGGATAAAATAATAAAAAATGGGCTGGCTAATCATTTCGCGTAGCCGACGGGATTGTTCAGCAAGGGCACCTGCGAGTCCGAAAGCTTGAGAAGTTTCTTGATGGCGGGAACGTCCATGGTCATGCGCGGGCGGGTCACCAGGCCCATGCCGGCACAGAACAAATTAATATTCTCGCTCACGATGCCCGCATCGGTCCCCATCGTCACCTTCGCGCGGGCGTCGCTGCTGCCGAACTTTGTCTCGTCTGCAACGATGAGGATGCTGACCGGGGCCGCCTTCGCCCAATCCTGACGGTCGGCAACGAGCGCCCTGTGGTCACCCTTCGCCACCTGCTTCAGGGCGTTTTCCTTGTTCAGGTATTCCGAGACGCCCTTGCTCGTGAACACGAACACGCGGATTTCCTGAAAGTTGCGGGCAGTCGGCGAAGTGAGCTTGCCATCGGCAGGGCGGTTCACGCCGATAGCCGCAAAAAGCAAATTCGAAAGATCCTGGTCACTGAGCATCTTGTCGCTGAACTCCGTGCCGGAAGCCCTGTCCCAGAGCGCCTCCATGACAGGCTTGCCGCCGGTCTTTGCCGGAGCGGGGAGCTTTTGGAGCTGCGCCATGGCAAGCGTACTGCAGATGAGCGTTGCCATAAGCGTGAGTGCAAAACGATTTTTCATGGGGTACTCCTTGAGGTTATTCCTTTAAAAAATAACTTCCCAATAACCAGTTTTGTTACCACCAATACGCTTCAACACGCCCAATCGTTGTAATTTTGACATACTCTCGCTTACAGAGGAACGCTGTATCTTAAGGATCGACGCCAATTCCATTTGTGTAATTCTCGGATTTTTAGATAATTCCGCAAGTATGGTTCGCTGCGTATCCGTAAGTTTTATTGTCGGGTTTATTGTCGGGTTTATTGTCGGGTTTACAGCATCTTCATGTGGAATGATTTTCCCCTGTTTCCTTTCGGCATCAAGATATTGCCTGCTCGGCGGGCATTCCACCACCAGACCGCCAGAATTCTCTTCGGGAATAGGCAATTTTGCCTTGCGAAGCTTGCAGACGTCGGTGATGTTCTTGTAGCCGCGACCCCAGCTTTCGACATAACCCGCCTTAAAGAACACATTTGCAATATTCGGATTGCGCGGTTCCGACGAATGCGGCTTGAACAATTTTTCGACAGGAACATCAACGGGCATCTTTCCGATATTCCAAATGCGAATCTTGTGAGCATAAACGCGAATCTGAATTGGCGTGGGCCTAGTATAATCACGATGAATCACAGCATTCAAAAGCAACTCACGGAATGCCTCCTTCGGGAAAAAGAATGTTTCTTTGCGATGAATGCCGTCATAGCTGATGAGAGCCTTCATGTACTTCGTATAGATGAGATCCATCGTCTTTTCAACCTGCATCACAAGCGAACCATGAACCTCATCCTGATAAATAATGTCTGCATCGTTATCGGCGAAGAACCCGATTTTTGTATAAGCGCACATGACCCACTTTTCGGGATCCGGGTGAAAGCACATGACAGCCGCCCTCGTCAAATAATCATTCTCAAACAACCGCAAGTTTCTCAAGAGAACATCCGTTGGAACATCAAGAGCCTTGCTATCAAGGCGATTATGGTCGAGCGCCATTTTCTTGAAAAGCTTGATAGAATCATTGTCCAAGTCTGCAACATCCACATGCGGCACAGGAACACTATCCCACGTGCGCCCCTGCACGGCAAGAATCATCTTGTCCAATTCGTTGTCCACAACCTCTTGCGTCGTTGAACCGCTCCGCTTATAATATTTTCCGTGATAACTGACCGGGAACGGATATTTCTCCACATCGATTCGAAAATACTTTTTTCCACCATCATCAAAAAGGTTCACTTCGCAAATCAAGCCCATGGCTTGCAAAATCTTGTTCGGAATATCTTCCGAAAGCTTGCGGTAATCCTTTACCCCACAAATTTCGCCATTATCCTTTACGCCTATATAAAGCGAGCCACCATGCGTATTGGCAAACGCGCAAATCCACTTGAGATATTCATCACGCCAGCTCTGTTTGAACTCAAGGTCGTGCTTTTCGTCTTTATCAATTTTCTTGACTTTCATACAGCCTCCTTTTGATCGCTATGGCGGTCGTTTCATGTTAGAGGCGTCCCCTTTATTCCGAAAGTCCAGAATAAAAAACGCACTAAGCCGAGAGCAGCGGAAATAAACTTGTTTATTTCCATTGCCGAGGCCAAATGCGTTGCGTTATAAACGCAAAGACGCATTTTTCCATTAGACGGAAAAACACGTCGGGCATTAATATACCTATTATGCCCAAAATTGGCAAGGGGCCTAAGGAAATTTTACAAAGCGAACTATTCCTAACGCAAAAAGTGTATATTAGAATCTAGTTGTCAAGGAGACACGCAATGACCCAAAAACTCTGGAACAAATGCAAAAAGTGCGGCTGCGACAAGCCCGAAGACACCGAAAAACTTTGCGAGCAGTGCAAGGCAAACCGGCGGCAATTCTGGAGCGACCTCAAGAAGGTCGGCGGCGTAGCCGCTGGCGCCCTCCTGGTGGTATTCGCCGGCGGGAAATTGAGAAAGAAATAAAGCATTCTACTTGACCGGCAACGGTGCATAATATATATTTAGGATGTCGGAATAATGTCGGTTTAATGTCGGATAAGATGTCCATGAAAATGTCGGATAAATATGAGCCGCCCTTTACGCTCAACACGGCGATAGTCAACCTTGCAGCAGAGATTGCGGCCAAGGTCGAACGGTTTGCCATCCGGTTGGAACAGCCGGATAGTCTGCGCCTGCGCAGGGTCAACCAGATTCAAAGCATCCACAGTTCCCTAGCGATAGAAGGCAACATGCTTTCTGAAGATCAGGTATCCGACATCATCGAAGGCAAGCGGGTTATGGCCCCTGCACGCGAAATCCTGGAAGTGAAGAACGCCTTGCGGACATACGAACTGTACCCTTCGCTGAACGCGTTTTCTGAAAAGGACCTGCTCAAGGCCCATGGCGTAATGATGCAGGGCATGATTCCCGACGCGGGCAAATACAGGAATTGCAATGAAGGCGTATTTAAAGGGAAAAAGTGCGTCCATTTCGCTCCGCCACCGAAAATGGTGCCCATCCTGATGAAAAACCTTTTTTCTTGGCTAAAGAGAAGCAAGATGCATTGGTTGATTCGGTCCTGCATCTTTCATTATGAATTCGAGTTCATCCACCCGTTCCGGGATGGCAACGGGCGAATGGGCCGCCTGTGGCAATCCCTTATTTTAGGCAAGTGGAACCCCGTCTTTGCGCACCTGCCTGTCGAGAATCTGGTCTACGCCAACCAACAGGAATACTACAACGCAATTAACGCATCAAGCACGGCAGGCGATTGCAGCATTTTTGTCGAATTCATGCTGGACAAGATTCTTGGAGCGTTAAAGGATGTTCAGAATGTTGAAGTCAAGACACCAGTTGCAGAAACCATCCACTTGACCGCCCGTCAAGAAAAGATTATCGCAGCTCTGAAAAAGAACAACTTCCTTACCGAAAAGGAATTGGCAGAAAAGTTTGCTGTCACCCCAAGGACGATTGAACGTGATCTAGCGAAGTTGCAGCAGTACGGAACGCTTGAACGAGTCGGTTCAAAAAGAGACGGTCGCTGGATTGTCAAAGCCCTCCCGTTCTAACGGGCGTTCCCCGGCTCGGTTGGCCCCCTGTCACCCTGTAGCCGCAGGCGCGTTGCTGGTGGTTATTGCCGGCGGGAAGCTGAGGAAGAAATAAAAACCATTTTGCCGGCATTGGCAAAATGGTGCACAATGATGGTAACTACCGCTTAATCCTGATTGCTCGTGAGATGAAATCCGCACCCATTGGGGCATGGATAAACATGTAGCGGAATTCCTATTTCTTTAGAACGATATTCCGCGACAATTTGCGCCTCGCCCTCCGTTGAATACAGCATCTTCTTTCTGCCATCTTTGCCACAACAAGAGCACTCTTCATTTGCAGGAATTGAACCGTCCACATCCTTTGCCAACTTCTTTATTTTTCGCTTCAGTTCCTTTGATTTAGATGCTCTAATCTTTTGGGACCTTTGTTCCGAAGCCCACTGATTCACCTTCTTTGAAACATACTCGGCATCGGCACGCTTTTGGCGCTCTTCTGCAATAAAAGTCTTGATCTTATTTGGAGCCTGCTCATAGAGCTCGTCAAAAACTTTTCTCTTTCAATCCAAAATTACTTTCTCTAAGTCGGCTTCCTTGAACGCCATGCAGTAAAAATAAATTCATTATTTTTCTGCGCAATAGGCAAAATGGCGTTTTTGGGGGAAATGGGGCAATAATTGGGCAATTTCGCTTATTTCAAGATTTCCCAATACCCAGATTTGGCGCTTCCATGCCGTTTTAGATATCCGTTTTCCTTCAGCCAATCAATATTCTTTTCAATAGCCGTTGTACTGAAACCAAGTTCTTGGGATATTTTTACTATCGAAATACGGCTATCGATTTCCATTAATTCAAGAATTCTTTGTCGCGTATAAGTAAGGTTTCCCCGCGATTCACCCAACCTATCACCCAACCCATTACCCAACCCATTACCCAACCGCTGTTGACCTTCAAAATAGAACGAAGTCCGCATGAAATGATCCGTAAACGAGAACGCCTTCTCGTCATAGGAACGCAGAATACGCCGCATGCCACTCCCAAGCTGTTCGACCATATCCAAGTCATGGAAAATACGCATAAGTTCGCGATTGCGCGGCATAGAACAGCAGTTGAAGAAATCTTCCCTCGAAAGGCCTTCCACTAGCCCGCCGTAGTTCGTTATTTCCATCCGGTCAGAGAAAATCTCAAACAGGGGCGGGACCTCCTTCGTGTAATCATTGTGAACAACGGCATTGATTACAGCCTCGCGCAAGGCAACAGGATCGACCAGGGGCTTTTCGATGCGTTCCATAGGAGTAATCTTGGCATGCGTAATGTTCGCCACCTGCAATCGAGTGAGTACCGATTTTACAGCCTTTATAATGCTACAATAACCAAATTCCTCATTTTCAATAAGGTCATATTTGTCCGTGCCTTTGTACCGCGCCACTTTGATGGATACTCCGTTTTCATCAGCAAGGAGATAAGCATTGTAATTGTATTTTCCGTCGGGAGTAAGCAACTCCAGCGTCTTGGCAAACTGACTGTTCAAGGGCTTTTTGTTCTCTTCGTAGTAGATTTTTAGCTGGCTAAATGTCAGGTCTTGCCGCGGAGCCGGGATCCTGGCAAGAGAAATCTTTGCACGAGAGGCGAACGTCTCCAGAATTATCTTTTCGCTCATTCCATGGACTGAACTTCCCACACGCACAAAGCAACCTTCGGGCGTCATGCCCGCCTTTTTTAGATAATACGGCTTTTCCGGGCCACCCGAAATCGCCACATGAACGATATTTTTGTTGTCTTTTTCCTCCGTCACGACTTCAAAGAGTCCGATAGCATTCGGCTTGATATTGTTCAAGATCCTATCCGCTACTTGACGCTGCACATGGTCTATGTCCTTTACTCCATATACAGAGCCATCGTCATTGACTCCAATGTAGATATGCCCGCCTGTAGAATTCAAAAAAGCGATTACAGAACGTTCGAGGGTCTCGGACAATTCACGCTTGTATTCAACAAGATGATTTTCTTTGTTCATTACGCCTCCATTGAGTTGTTGAGGCGTCCCCTTTATTCCGAAAGTTCAGAATAAAAAAAGACGCATTTTCCCATTAGACGGAAAAACACGTCGGGCATTAATGTACCTATTATCCCCAAAGTTGGCAAGAGGGGCAAGAAAATTTTACAACCAACACCCCCTCAATAGCAGCTTTCCAGTTTCTTTATTATCTCGCGCAGGGCCTTTTCTGAAAGGTGCTTTTTGCAACGGATGGAATCCAGTTCAAAGGAAAGGTCCTCGATTCGCCAGCACTTGGTCTCTTGGCTGTGCGGGTCCTGGGAATCCGCCGGCTTTTTGCGATACACCTTTATTTCGGGGTTCGCCCACACAACAATCGGCTCGACGAACGCATGTTCCTTGTTCCGGTTGAAATCGGGGTCAAGGAATTCCTTCAAGGCCGCGGCATTGCGCCTCGCCTGTTTAATCGGGTTAGAATCGTCTGCGACCTTCTCGTATCCACCTTTCCGCTTCTCATAGAAATCGGAGCCGGAATATTCAAAAGTCCCGGAACGATTTTTCACCTCGATTACGAACACGCCCCACGGCGAAACAAGGGCGATATCAACATCTTCCTTGCGACCGCTAAAATGCAGATTCCTGAAAATATGGCAACTGCCGTCCAGCGATTCCCTCAGGGCATCGACAACGTGGTCCTCGCCCTCGAACCCCTTCTTGAGCGACGCAATCTTGGAATCGAGATAATTGATAATCTTGTCGAGAGGCCTTATAATTACAAAATAGCCTGCAACAAGCATGAGCACCGCGCCAACGCCGATAATCACCCAAGCAAGCCAATTCAAATCGGCAAGCGACGAATAATCATACACGAAAAACGCCTTGTATGCATACCACAACAAGTATGCAATGCAGAGCCCCAAGGCAGCGCCAATCACGAGACCTTCCCTTATAAGATAACGCTCCGTTTTGCGCAGCAGATACGAACTCTTTGGAGAAGTCACTAGTAGCGGGCCCTTGCCGTCCAAAATCTTCTGACGTTCAACCTGATAATGGTAACCCAGCAGAATGACGCAAGCCGAGCGAATCTGGGCACTCTGGGTTTCGCCCATGAGCGAATGCAGACGGTTCCAATCCATGCAGCCGTCATGCCTGTACCACAATTCCCTAATAGTCGCCCAGCCGCCGTTATCCGCGACCTTGACAGCGACCGCCTCGTCAATATTCCTGGGGAGATTGCCGCCGTCGATATATTCGCGGATTTTGCGTTCCCTATCGACAAGGAGAATCTCGGCAGCCATGCGGACCTGCTCGTTTTCTGCCTTGGCAGACGCCCGGCGGAGCATTTTGCAAGTCAGCTTGTCTTGATCCAAAAGCTCGCCCATGGTCTGCTGGGAACCAGGCCAAATCATGCTACGCGCGCGAGGAATTGTAAGAAACGGGAAGGACATGGGGGGGAATCTATATCAAGATAAACGCGGAAAGTTATATCACAAAAATGAATTCATCTCATTAAAACAATTACTTTACCTTTATTTTATCAATTTCAATTTTCTTTCCTTCAATATCAAATACAAATTTCGTTTTCATGATTTGAACTTTTACATCACCATAATGTAGTTGACGATGATGATTTGCACACACCGTTACCAAATTAGGTAAAGCAAGAGATCCCACCTCTTTCTTTGATACAGGACAAACATGATGAGTTTCAACATAATATGTTCCATTTCGTTTCACAAAACTATGCGGCTCTAGCCCCAACCGTTCACATATAAGACATTTGTAATTTGTCAGCTGTTTAACCCTATTTGCGATTTGACCGCGTTCTATTCTTTTGCTAAGAACAGATTTCTCTTTCGGTTTCGCATTACAAAATTTCTTTTCAAGTTTTTCTATTGAGGAATTTTGAGTATCATCAAAATCTTCATAAACCTCAATTTCATCAAAATTTTGAGAATTACCAGAAAAGACACCCTTCCAATACGCAATCTTTTTTTCGCCATTATATTTTAATATGTAATCAAATAATCGAACCACACCCTTCTCATCAAGATAATTGAACCCTTGAGAAGAAAGCTGGCCTTCAAAGAATTTTCCATTTGCAATTTTTTCATTTATGGGCACGAAATTCTTCAAATACACAATATTTGAAGCTTTTACACGAATATTCCCATTGGAGTATTTTTTGTATAAGGGCGACAATGATTGAGTTCTTTCAAAATTACAACCCTGTGTAATTTCAGGAAGTGCGTAAAAACCGACAATTCTCCTATCATTAACGGCAAAAAGGCTTATAAAGAAAATGACTTTTATATTCGATTCTCGAACTTTCTTATTGAAAGCAGGTGCATAACCAATATATGTGCCATCATTCTCTGCAGGGCATTCCGGATAGCCAAAATTTAGAGCCTCATGAGCCTTGCTATTCTTCTTAACGAAATCAAATTTGCTAAAAGTCAAATCCTTTTCCGTCGGCTCGCCTTTCCATCCAGTACTATTTTTTGATATTGATGCTAAAATTCCAATTTTGGTCATTTTTCCACTCCTTAAAAACCTGATGTTGCAGAAATCGGCCTAAAACTTGGCGGCACAGGATTTACATCAACTTCAATACAAACATGCTGTACAGCATTACTTTGATTTAAAATAACTATATTTTTTCGTTCGTCAGCAACGACATACACAGATTCTCCGGGTTGAATTGCATATTCAGGGGATACACTCTGTTGTTGCACTTCATTATCGGTAGCCCAATAGAAGTGCGCCTGTCCTAATTGCCTCAAATCCACAACAACAATTGTACCATTGGACCAATTATTGCGTAAAATCATTACCGTATTTGCCGCAATATTATTTTCAAAAATCATTTCTTAATCTCCTATCTACTTAAACTCAGCATCCTTAAATTTCTTTATATCTTCAATTTTCTTTAATACAACTCTATGCAGAAATAATGCCAATAAAATCAATGTGCCAATCCAATTTGTATGCATTCCTTCTATCAAATTTCCAAAGCCTTGCAAAGGGTCATCAATATATACAAGTATTCCATAACCAAGTGTGTAAATCAAAGAAATCATAAAAGCTATACAAAAATAGAGTTCCAAAGGGACGACTACATAAGATTTAAAAAGCTCTGTTTTGGTATTTCTATAACTAATAAACCACTCATATGGATCATTGTCTAATAATTTGATTAACCGTGGTTTAACGTTTTCATTTGAAAAAGAAGCCTCTTGAATAGTAGCTCCGCCAAATGAAATATTCGAAGCATTTGGAGTCCCTCCGGCAGATGACGGCGTCTGAGCGGCACTCGCTGTTTGTGCTTTTATTATTTTTTTCCCATAATCAGCTAACAAGGACATATAATCCTTATAACATTCTTTGTACTCTTCTTTTACATGATAGAATTTCCATAATTGTCTGCTAACAACCACACAAGACGATAAAACAAGAATTATAGGGAGCCAAAAATGTTTAATAGTTTCCATATTTTTTATTCCTCATTAAAAATGAATTTTACAATTCTGTTTGCAGCTTTTACAGTAGCCATTTCAATATCTTTTTTCTCCCATTTCTTGCTAGGATACTCAATCAAAGACTTTGCAATTCCAAACTTACTGTCCTTATAGCCAGACTTCTTTATAACAGAAGTTTGCTTTTTAGTTTCGAACCATTCTTTGCCAATTGATTTATTGATATTTTCCTCAAGCAAGATCTTGTTGCCAAGGGAATTAACAATTTCATCGAATTCTTCTTTAGTATCAATACCGGCATCTTTTCTAATTGCATCAAGATTATGACCACTTGCCGGCATAATATGTTCAACATTTACACTTTCAGAAAAATCAAATGGAATATTTTTTGATTTTGCATAAAGATATTCATTCAAGAAAACAAGAATATTTTTATCATATTCCATTATAGTTTGCAAAATACCGTCTTCCTTGTCATCTCCCTTTTTCCATGATTCTGCAATATGCTTATTAAAATCATTAATAATATCATCAACAGAAACATTCGGATCAACAAGTTTTACATTTTCACCAAACAAAAACGTTTTAAACTTGGAACTAGAATATCCCGCATCAACAAGTTCTAGCAACGCAAAAAGTCTAAGCAAAGCCTCACAAATTCCCGTCAAATACGTTTCAGGAATACAAATGGAGTACGAAGCGTCATCACCCACCCCATCATTTATTTTTTGCATCTCTACTCTATTCAAGTAGGAAATTAAATATAATTTAGCATTCTCATTGAACTTCAAAACAAGCTTAACAATAGGATAATCCTTGATTGCGTCCCATATTTTAGCGATTTTTATAAAACGCTCGCACAATTCCATTGGTTTTTCTAACAAATCACTCCTAATATCCGTATAATAATTTCTTAGACCAGGAGTCGTTACATCAGGCTTGCCAGTAGTCATGTAATCTTTATCAGCAGCACGCTGCATATACATATTCTGCTGCAAGATTGAGTCCATATCAATAACATTGCGAGAATTCAATTCACTCGCCAACTTATTAATCTTTTCCCAAAGCTTATTAAATTTTTCTTTTTCATCGCCAGCATTTGAATACAGTTTTGCCGAAATAATATCAGCATCAGAAAGAGGCAATCCTGTAGAATTCAAGGAATTAAACATAGTGATAGCTTGCTCAATCTGCCAACTTCGAATTTCAATAACCTGGCATTTCTTCAAAAAAATCTTTGCAAAAGTATTAAGTCTTGACTCAGAATACTTGCAAAGGTTCTCGTAGAAAAACTTGAAATTTTTAAAGAAACTTGTATACTTATTATCTTTTTTCTTTTTGTATAATGTAGTTACAGAAGCCGCGGCCTCATCAAAGTCCTTCGCCCCAATAATTACACGCAGATCACCTTTATATTGTTCATTGATAGAATTATTCTCTAGATAAACAATTTCTTTTGCTAAATCCCAATTTTTCAAAATCTTATTTCGATCATCAGATTCTTCCGCTTTATAAAGAATTGCAATCACTTTATTACGGTATTCCTTTAAGCTGTCTTCCAAATCTTCAGACGATTCATCACATTTAAATACATTTAATACCTCTTGCAAGCGAATAAGAAGTGCTTTCAGCAGCAAAAGGAACGTTGTCGTTCTCTGTTGACCGTCAATTAAACTGAATTGATTATCCTTAGAGCAGTCAACAATGACTGTTCCAAAGAAGTACGGATCAGTTGCATCCGAATTCGTGAATGCCTCAATATCCTGCCACAACTTATCACATTGTGTAATAGTCCAAGAATATCCACGCTGGTACTCGGGAATAACAAATTTGTCATTTTTCCCAAGCGTAAGGTATTCGCTTATCAGTTTCAGTTTTGGTTCTATTTCTTTTGCCATTTTTTCTCCAATATTTTTTAAAATTCTATCGTATTCTTTACGATTTTCTCAATCATGCCTCGAATTGTATTGTTTTGCAATCTAGAATAAAGTGTTTGACGTAAATCCTTTTTCCCAAAGCCATTATTAGGATGTAAAGGATCATTATAAATTGGTCCTAGTAAGAGAAAAGACGTTGGGAAAGAAATGCCACATTTTTCAGCATACATCAGCTTACTTCTAGTTCCTTTCGCCTGATTCCCATCAAAAAATTCTTTTTTACTTTCTTCACTTAAACGCTCATACACATACTTTTCAATACATTCCCTCAACCAAATACAAACAAAAATCGGTTCATAAGGATCTTTGTTTTCCAAATATAAATCCATTTGACGCTGACAATTTCGTTTGAAATTTTGTACACCACCCCAACTTTTGACAGCATCTCCCAATAGCTTATCAACAGAAGCATCATATGATTTATAAAAATGAAGCATATACTTTGAAATCCAATCATCATCTTTACCAAGATTATTTTCCCTTTTTCTCAACACCTTCATAATATTATCTGACGTTGGGTGAATAGATTGTGGTTTCAAATAATAAACACACAGAGCTTGGTTCCGCGGGAAATAATCAAAAAATTCTGGGTTTAAATGGCTCATTATTATAGGATAAATATTCTTATTTTCTTTCTGCATTTTAAAAATCAACTCAAGAATATAATAATAAGCAGAAATAAAATTAGCATCGTCTAAATAATCAAAAATTTCATCTATTATCAAGATGTTATTTTCTTTTACTAAAGCCGTTTTCGCTCGTTCCAGCATTGCTAAAAACACTATAATATCGCGCTCCCCATTGGACAGAGCGCTAGAATCAGGAATTTCTACAATAAGTTTATCACCTTGAATCTTCGGTTTAATTCCTCGCCATGTTTCTTTCAAAGAGGCAAATAACGCATTAAACAAGTTGTAATCCGTTTGATATTTCGCATATTCAATCTTTTTCTTAAAGTTTTGAGGATTGTCAGCATATGTTTTTACAATTTGAATCGCTCTCAGATACAACTGAGCATTATTGTCTGTTGGATATATATTCTTAAGGTGCTGAACCCGACTTGCTAGAATTCCAATACGTTCTAGTTCATGCAAATCATCACTCTCTATTTTCGCCCAAACTTCTTTCTTTGTCCCGCTATACACCTTTAAACGTTCTAAAAACTCGTCAATAGTTTTTAACGCTTTTTTTATATGCAATAAATCATCTACATTAAAATCCGAAAGATATTTGTAGTTTTTCAACAATTCCTTTATGGATGGAATCGTGCCCTTAGATAAATTATCTAAAGCATAAAACATTTCTAAAGAATAATCAATCTTAACATCCCCTGGTATTTTATTAATTAAGACTATTGGCTCCACGCACATTTTTACACTAGCAACCCTAGTTCCACTAATATTTCGGATACTAGCTTTAGGTTTGTTTTTGTTATTTATCACATAAACAGAAAAAAAAGATTGTATTTGATGATTATTCTCATTTGAAATAAAAGAACCCCCATCTTCCATTATAATTTCAAGTTCCGGCTTTCGGGACAAATCGTAATTGTAAATTTCATTTTCTGGAACGGACAGTTTATTTTTCTGAAGCGATTGAAACGCAATTGCAAATGATGACTTTCCCGAACCATTTGGAGCAACAAGCAAGCTAGGCTTATTTGGCACCATATTCAATTCAATTTGTTCGTCTTGAAATCCACGGACATTTTTTATATGTATCGACTTGATTTTCATTTAATTAGTCCTACTAAAACAATCATAAATCAAACATGTATTAATATACTCTTTTTCTCCACTAATCATACGTTAAAATCATAACAAAACTTTATCTTTCCATATAAAAACAATATTTTGTACAAAAAAAGTCAAATAAATCGGAATTTAGCTGCCTAAGGCATTTTTTCTACAGAAACCTGACCATTCATGAGGAGCGGGAGGAGACGGTCGCGCAGGGCAGCGAGTTCTCGAATCTCACGCATGTTTTTCATCATCATGACGGCATATTGAGAAATTGTTGCGGAAAATTTCCGAGCAACATCCTTATTATAAGCAAAAATGTAATCCATCATATATTCAGGATTCACCCGTCGATGACTATGTGATGTTCCAGAAGAACCCCTTGTGCAATAATCTATAAAAGAAGGTTGTTTCACAAGTGAATAAAGAAATCCTTTTTCTTCAAGCTTATTGAGCTTCATCACGACAAATTCTGTAGAACAAATTTGATTCTCTTGCGTTTCACCCCAAACAACCCTGCTTGTCCAAGGATTCAATTTCGACACCAATATGTCCGTTTCCGAAATCATGAATTTATCGCTTAGAATACTTTCGCCTAATTCAAGAGCATATGAACCGCATTCATCGAAACTAGGAATACTGAAATGCTTATATAGAGTCTTGGGGTTGTCTGAGGGGCGCACACTATCTTTTTCAAATCTTGCGATATCACAAATTTGCTTTATTTCCCAACCAGCGGGGATTTCGCGTTTGAGTTGGTCGTTGTAGACCATTTTGCCGCCACTGGTTTTGTAGGGCTTGCCGTTTTTATCGGGGAAGTCAAATTGAACAAACCAATAATCGTAAATGAGTCGGGCGAGTTCTTCTAAATTCCGATTTATCAGAATCCTAAATTTGGGGGAATTTAACTTTCAACAGGCAAGGTATCATGAAAGAAGCCCTCATTCAATCCATTTTAGGGGAAATGCAAAAACATCTTGATTGCAATCAAATGATCATTCTCAAATCAACCTTACAAGCGCGCTTGGCAGCTTTTGATGTTAAAGAAATTAAATGTTGTGAAAATACATTTAAAACAGAAAACGAAAAACTGCTAAAATCGTTTATTTCAGCAAAGAAAATTGAAGGATGTTCAGAGAAAACACTCAACTATTACCATAAGACAATAGAGCATTTTTTAGAAACCATAGAAACATATTTAACGCGAATAGAGACAGAACAAATCCGCAATTATCTTTATTCTTACCAGGAAAGTCATCATTCTAGCAAAGTCACCATCGACAATATGCGACGGATTCTGTCCACATTCTTCGCTTGGTTAGAAGATGAAGATTTTATCTCCAAAAGCCCCGTGCGACGCATTCATAAGGTCAAAACGGATTCGCTAGTTAGAGAAACTATAACAGACGAACAACTGGAGCAATTGCACGACATCTGTACTGAAAAAAGAGACCTTGCTTTGGTAGATGTTTTGGCATCAACAGGAATCCGCGTAGGCGAACTAGTGCGGCTAAACCGGACCGACCTTGACCTGCAGGAGCGCCAATGCATTGTTTTTGGCAAGGGAAACAAAGAACGTTTTGTCTATTTCAACGCACGCACAAAGCTTCATATTTTGCAATATCTGGAAACAAGAAAAGACGACAATCCAGCTTTATTTGTTTCACTCTCTGCCCCACATTCAAGGCTTTCCATCAGCGGCGTAGAACGCAGAATTAAGCAATTAGGGCAGAAATTGAATCTAGAAAAGGTTCATCCGCATAAATTTCGGCGAACTTTCGCAACAAATGCTATCGACAAGGGGATGCCCATAGAACAGGTGCAAAAATTGCTAGGGCACGTCCGTATAGACACAACCCTACATTATGCCATAGTAAACCAAAATAATGTCAAATTAGCCCATAAAAAATTTTTGTGCTAACCGCAAGAATGAAAAAAAGTATCTTTTAGTAAAATGGGATTTATTATGAAAATCAAAGAATTTGCTACTGTCGTGAATGGCGCAACGCCATCAAGCAACCACCCTGAATATTATGATGGCAGTATAATTTGGTTTACCCCTAAAGATCTTTCTGACCAAAAATGTAAATACATCGAGAAAGGGGAACGGACATTAACCCAAGAAGGTTTCAATAGCTGTTCCACTAAATTGCTTCCTGCAGGAAGCGTTCTCATGTCTTCACGCGCTCCCATTGGATTGCTGGCTATTTCAAAAAAAGAATGCTGCACAAACCAAGGTTTCAAAAGTTTCATTATTGACAAAGAAAAATGTGATGCAGAATACCTTTATTACTATCTAAAGTTTCACATTAAAGAAGTCGAAAAACTAGGTTCTGGCACCACTTTTAAAGAGGTGAGCAAAGACTCCATAGAAAATTACGACGTAATTCTTCCTAACCTATCTGAGCAACAAAATATCGTTCGGATTCTATCCGCCATTGACGCAAAAATCCATTTAAACGAGCAAATAAATCGGAATTTAGCCGCCTAAGGCATATTTTCAACAGAAACTTGGCCGTTCATGAGAAGCGGAAGGAGACGGGCGCGCAGGGTGGTAAGTTCAACAACTTCCTTATTAGTTAAAACCTGACCGCTAAAGATCGAATGCATTTTCTTATTGAACGAAGCAATTACATCTTCAGGCGGCAAAACAATTGGCAACCTTTTCAGTGTTTCTTGGCTCACGTTCTGTAGAATTGACCCGCCAGTTTTTGTTGCACTTGTATTTTCCAGACCTTTTAAATAAAGGGTATAATACAACTTATATTTGGCATCAAATTCATCCATGCATATGATAAAACCGCAGAAAATAACATTGCTTTCAACATCAATGATGATTCTCGTTGCTCCAGGACATCCACTTCTTGCGATCAGAATAGAATTTTCTGGAATTAAATAATTATCTGCAAGTTTTGAATTCAATGTTATTTCATCAAAATCATTCTGGTTTAAAATGATTGAACTTGCACTAATATTACGAACATTTACAATCTTATAAAGTTTGTCGCCGGCTTCTTTTTTGTCGTAATTGATTCCGTTTCTAAAATTACACACATCTCCTAATCTTTTTACATCCCAACCAGCGGGGATTTCGCGTTTAAGTTGGTCATTGTAGACCATTTTGCCGCCGCTGGTTTTGTAGGGCTTGCCATTTTTGTCGGGAAAGTCAAATTGAACAAACCAATAATCGTAAATGAGTCGGGCGAGTTCTTCTAAATTCCGATTTATCCGCTGATTGAGGGCAATTTTATCATCAAGAGTTCTCAGCAAAGAACCTATACGCTTTTGATTTGGTAAATCAGGAACAAAAACCTTGCATCCTTTTATTGCATCTGGCGAAGTATGCCTTATCTTCGTTTGTTGAGCACCTGCACTAAGCTGTTTTTTAACAGTGTCTGAAGAAATCAAATAAAAAACAAAATTCTTGTCAATTTTTCCATTTTTACAGGTGACTTTCGCTACATCCTGACTTTGAATGTATTTCCCGCTTTCTGGAATAATTGCAGTTGAACCAAGTAAGCCTATGGCTTGTTCAGTCAAAGGCGTGATAATATCACCTTTTTCCAAAATAAATTCAGGCTTGACATTTCCGGAAAAGTATATATCGTCCTTCGAAGTATTTTCTTTAAAACAATTATTGTTATAATCGAAATTTCCGCATGTCAGCCTAATCAAATTTCCTTCAGTCGCATAAAATTCACCCGCGAGGCTTGCTCCACGCGTCACTTCAATTAAATCACCTAATTTACACTCTTGCAGTTCCATATTCAACCATCTCTAGATTCTTCGACTCCGTTACACTCCGCTAAGAATGACACATTACCTTCGATTTAATCTTCTGTTTAAATAATTTGCTTTTGCGCGAATCAAACGGTCAACTTCACTTGTATACGGAAACGGAGAGTGTTCGTTCATCGCATTTAGTTCGTCCAACAAGTCCTGTCGTTCTTCTTCTTGACGCCGCTTTTTTGCTAATGCTTCATTTTTACATTGTTTCTTATACAATACAATTGAGACAATAATGCAGCCAATTGTACCAATTGCCGCCACAATAGAACTTATACAAGTGATGATATTCAGCATTTACTCTATCAATCAAAAATTCATTATTTCACAAACTTCAAACTAGCTAGTTGTTTCTGTATTTCCTTTTCCAGCTTGTGGCTTTCGGCGAACATGTTCTGGAGACTTTCGGTAGCAGCAGCGATTTTCTCGTTGAACTCGTCTTCGGTGATATCAACGTAATCAATTTTGATGTCGAAATACTGACCGGCGCTTAGGCTGTAGCCTTTTTCCTTGACTTCGCTGTAGCTCACCACCACGCTAAAATCTTCAACGGCTTTCGCCTTGCGGAAGGTATTCACGATCTTTTCGATTTCGGCATCATTCAGTCGAACTTTCTTTAGGCCGTTTGCATCCTTATATTCTTCGCCAAGTTTGCTTGCATCAACAAGAACTACCTTGTCCTTATCGGTCTTTTTCTTGGTCTTGTCGAAAAAGAGAACGCTCACGTTGGTACCAGTATTTGCAAACACGTTGCTCGGCATGCTCACCACGCCATACACAATGTGTTCGTCAACGATGTGTTCCAGAATTTTATGTTCAATTCCCGATTTGGCGGTAATGAAACCGGTAGGAATCACAATGGCGCCCTTGCCACCTTCCTTGATGCTGTTGACCACATGCTGAATAAAGCACGTGTAAATCGCCATGGATTCCTTTTTCTTGTTCGGAACTTTCGGGACGCCAGCCCAAAAACGAGCATTGCCCCACTTGCTTTCAATGTCATCGCGGGTATCGCTAAAATCCATCTTGAAGGGCGGATTGCTCACCACATAATCGAACTGTTTAAGGCTCTTGCCGTCGTCACTCTTGTGGTAAGGTTCCAACAGCGTATCGCCCTGCACCGCATGATCCAAGCTAGAAACAAGCCCATTCAAAAGCAGGTTCAGCTTAAGCATCTTATTACTTCGCTGAGAGATGTCCTGAGCAAATATCGTGCAACGATCTTCACCAATCTGGTGGCTGAGCGCCATGAGCAAGGTGCCGGTACCTGCGCTGGGGTCGTAGCATTCTACGTTGTGCAGGTCGGCGTTGTCGCCCACCAACAGGCGGGCCATGATTTTCGCGATGGCCTTGGGGGTGTAATATTCGGCGTACTTGCCGCCGCCTGCGGTGTTGTAGTCCTTGAGCAGGTATTCAAAGATGTCCGAGAAAAAGTCGTAGTGTTCGGCGAAGGCGTCTTCAAAGCTGAAGTTCACCAATTTATCGACAAGGGCGCGGGCGAAGTTTGCACGTTGGGCGTCGTCGGTCACAAAGATGGTGAGCTTTTCGAAGATGGGAATTTTCGTCTCTTGCGCGGTCTTGGTGTAGAATACGTCCAGATTGTCCTTCGCGATGGCGACCATGGTCTCGTCAAAAATGACGTCGAAATCGCCCTTGGCCTGCTTGTTCCAGAGGTTTGCAATCAGGTAGTCGGGCTTGAACACCGGGACTTCGGGCGGCAAGAAGAGGCTCACCTTTTCGCGGTCGGCCTTGCTGAGCTTGGCATATTCTTCTTCCCATTTTTCAGACTTCTTCAAAGCCTTAAGGCAGGGGTCATTTATTTTCTTGAGTTCAAAGCCGAACTTGTCGGCCATAAACTTGTACAAAAACACCTGGGTAATAATCTTGTATTCGTTGCCATCATTGCCCATACCATAAGTCTGGCATGTCGCCTTCAAGGAGTCAATAAGGGCAATGGTTTTGTCTTTGATATTCATTTAATTTCCGTAGTAGGAGTTATACTGGTTAATATACTGTTTGGCAATACGTTGCTGAATAAACTGGTAATCAGGCATTTCAGGCTTGATTTGCGGGAATAGCGCAAGTCCATCTGCAATTTCCTTCATCACAGTCTTACCAAAATAAGCATCTTGTTTAAGGATATCGTTGCGGTCATAGACCTTGGTATCGATGGAGCCCTTAATAGTCAGAAGAGCCTGCACAATTTCTTCATCATATTTCGAGATAATGGGCGCTTGGTGCTTGGGTTCACGAGCCTTGTTTTCTTCACGAATGCGCTTGTGGACATAGGCGAATTTCGTGTCGCCATTGTACTTACGCAGAAGGGCGTCGTTCGCCTTGCGGAGTTCTTCGAGGCGTTTCAGGATGTCGTTCATCGCCTGGTTCTGCTCGTTATAAACGGCAAGGTTTTCCGGGGTAAAGCCGTGCTTGTCAAAGATGCGCTTGAACTCCTGTTCCAATTCAACAAATACGGGGTCTTCGTGGTCGAAGTTATCCAGAAATCCGCGGAGTGCGCGCTTGTATTTTTCACGCAGTTCCGTACCGTTGTCGATAATTTTCAGTTCTTCGGTGCCGATGCAACTGAAATTGAACTCGATATTCATCATAGCTTCGTTCACCGCAAACTGCGTGGCATCGCTATTATTCCAAGCTTCTTTCTGGTTGATAATAGCAATGCGGTGGTTCACTTCCGAAAGCATCTGCGGAAGCTTTTCAATATTCAACTTCTCAAAGTCTTTCTTGAGCGCATCATCACCAAAAGTCCGCACGAGGTTCACGGCATCCTTTGCCAGTTCCAAAGCCTTGCGAAGTTCAATTAGAACCTTCTTATCTTCCAGACTTGAAATCTCGGTAGAGAAAACTTCTGCATTGTCGGTGGT